>Ga0306924_10000778_pt1 | contig 27663 bp, 19 predicted proteins | sample sta12Can44000111_FD_203756 | JGI IMG/M metagenome (GOLD analysis project Ga0306924, IMG submission 203756) | Lab enrichment of tropical soil microbial communities from Luquillo Experimental Forest, Puerto Rico - statanox.12C.anox.44.000.111 (v2)... | ecosystem: Environmental > Terrestrial >... | reverse complement strand
GCTGGCCTGGGCCGCCACCTGCGATCCCGGCCTGATCGAGGCCATGGCCGCCGCGATCGGCACCGGCATGCGCGACGGCGGGATCCACCAGGGACTCGCACCGGTCCTGGACGTAGTACGCGACCACCGGTGGGGCCGGGTCGAGGAGACCCTCGGCGAAGACCCCTACCTGGCCGGCATCATCGGATCCGCGTACGTCCGCGGGCTGCAGGGCGCGGGCATCACGGCCACCCTCAAGCACTTCGCCGGCTACTCGGCCAGCCAGGCCGGCCGCAACCACGCGCCGGTCCATATGGGCCCCCGGGAACTCCGCGAGGTCATGCTGGTCCCGTTCGAGATGGCCATCGACGCCGGGGCCAGTTCGGTGATGACCTCCTACGCCGAGATCGACGGCATTCCCGCCACCGCGAACACTGACCTGCTCACCCGTGTGCTCCGGGACGAACTGGGATTCACCGGGACCACGGTGTCCGACTACTGGGCCATCGCGTTCCTGGAAGCCACCCAGCACATCGCCGCGACCCCGGCCGCCGCCGCCGCGCTGGCCCTGCTGGCCGGCGTCGACGTCGAACTACCCGACACCCGCTGCTACGCGGCCCTGCCCGAACTGGTCCGTACCGGCGAGCTGCCCGAAGCGCTCCTGAACGCCGCGGCCGCCCGGGTCCTCGGTCACAAACTCGACCTCGGGCTGCTCGACGCGGACTGGTCACCCGCACCTCCCGCCGTCACCCGCGGCCGCCTGGACCTGGACCCGCCCGCCAACCGGGAACTCGCCCGCCGGGTCGCCGAGAACAGCATCATCTTGCTGAGCAACCGCGACGGCGCGCTCCCGCTGCGGCCTGCCCAGATCGCGCTCATCGGGCCGTGCGCCGACGACGCCCACACCTTCTTCGGCTGCTACAGCTACCCCAACCACGTGCTGCCGTCATACCCGGAGCTGGACGACGGCATCCAGGCACCGACGCTGCGCCAGGCGCTGGCCGCGGAACTGCCCGCCAGCCAGATCAGCTACCGGCCAGGCTGCAGCGTGTCCGGGACAGAACGAGACCAGATCGCCGCCGCGGTGGCCGCCGCCCAAGCCGCCGACGCCTGCGTCCTCGCCGTAGGGGACCGGCCGGGCATGTTCGGGTACGGCACCTCGGGCGAGGGATGCGACGTCCCGGATCTGACCCTGCCCGGGGTGCAGGGCGAGCTCGCGGACGCCGTACTCGCCACCGGCACGCCTACCGTGCTGGTCGTGATATCCGGCAGGCCCTACGCGCTGGGCCGGTACGCCGCAAGGGCCGCCGCGATCGTACAGGCATTCCTGCCGGGCGAGGAAGGCGGTGTAGCGCTCGCCGGCGTCATATCCGGCCGGGTCAACCCGTCCGGCAAGCTGCCCGTCCAGGTCGCCAGGGACCCCGGCATCAACCCGGCTACCTACCTGCACGCCGGCCTAGGCGGGTACAGCCACACCATCAGCAGCCTCGACCCCACCCCCCTGTTCCCGTTCGGCCACGGTCTCTCCTACACCACGTTCGGCTACTCTGACCTGAAGATCAGTGCGGTGAGAATCGCGGCGGACGGCGCGGTCACAGCTTCGGTCACGGTCACGAACACAGGGGACCGGGCCGGCGCCGAGGTGGTCCAGCTCTACTTCAGCGACCCCGTGGCGTCCGTCACCCGTCCCGTCCGCCAGCTGCTTGGCTTCGCCCGTGTGAACCTAGAGCCAGGTCAGGCAGCGACCGTCTGCTTCGATATCCATACGGACAGGTTCGCCTTCGTCGGCGTTGCCCTGGACAGGGTAATCGAACCCGGCACGATCGAGCTCCATGCAGGCTCATCCAGCACCGATATCCGCTCCGCCGCGACACTAGAACTGCAGGGACCGGCCAGGACGGTGCCCGGGAGTCGCCGGCTGGTAACAAGCGTCCGCGCTCAGCCGCATGACAGAGATCCGTAGACGTGTTCACGTGGCGGTCAGCCAGCTCGCCGCAGCTCAGCGTGCCGCCGCAGGGGGCATCGCGAAGGAGAACCCCATGACACTGCCCGTTGTGTTCGGCGCCAATATGGACCCGGTCTGGCATCCCGCCGCCGAGCCGTTACGGCGGGCCCGGGACGCCGAACGGCTCGGCCTTGACCTGGTCACCATCCAGGACCACCTGTACCAGCCGAGGTTCTACGACGCCTGGACCTTGCTCACGTACATCGCGGCGCAGACGGAGAAGATAACGGTCGTACCCACCGTGGCCACGTTGCCACTGCGGCCGCCAGCCGTCCTCGCCAAAGCGGCCGCGAGCCTGGACCTGCTCAGCGGCGGGCGGGTGCAGCTCGGCCTGGGCAGCGGTGCATTCTGGGACGCGATCACCGCGATGGGCGGCCCGCGGCGCACCGCGCGGGAGGCGGCCGACGCGCTGAGCGAGGCCATCGACATCATCCGCGCGATGTGGAGCGGCCAGCGCAGCGTTCGGGTCAGCGGGAACTACTACACCCTGTCCGGCACTCACCCCGGCCCTCAGCCCAGTCCCGGGCTGGGCATCTGGCTGGGCGCTTACGGCCCCCGGATGCTCGACCTGACCGGCGCCAAGGCAAACGGCTGGCTGCCGTCCCATGCCTATCTCGGGCTGGACAGGCTCCGCGCCGCATCCAGCCGCGTCGACGACGCGGCCCGGGCGGCCGGCCGGGATCCGGCGCAGCTGCGCAAGCTGTACAACATCGCCGGGTTCATCGGCGCCGGGAGCCGCGAGCCGTTCACCGGTTCGGCGGGGCAATGGACCGAGCAGCTCGTATCCGTCGTCATCGACTACGGCATGAACGGGTTCGCGTTCTGGCCCACAGGCGACCACGACACGCAGATCGCCCGGTTCGCGCAGGAGGTGGTACCCGCCGTGCGTGAGGCCCTCGTCACGGCGTGACCATCTTCCGGCTGTTCGGAGGCTCATAGGCGCTCGTGTCGATGCCCCACGCGCTGATCGATTCCGGGATGATCTCGACCCAGATGGGACCGAACCCGGGTGCGAGCCGCTCGCCGCCCTCCGGGTGGATCCGCGCCCGCCCGCGAACCGATACGCCGCGAGGAGCCCAGGTCGGCTCGGTCACCAGATCGTCCACGACGAACGCCACGTACGGATTGGCCCTGATGTGGAGACGTTTCTGCCCGCGGTCCGGCAGATCGTGCGCGCCGATCTCCAGGATGCCCTTGTCTGTATCGAGGTTGAAGCCGGTGGGGACGACATGCGGCCGGCCCTTGCTGTCGACCGTGGCCAGCCGCCCGATCCGCTGCTCCCCGAGGTAGGCGATTTCCTTGTCCGTGAACGCGCTCACAGGTGTAGCTCCTGACTACTTGACCGACATCCCGGCGTCCACCGGAACGCGACCCCGGTGATGTAGAGTGCCTCGTCCGAGGCGAGGAACAGCAGCGCGTTGGCGACGTCCTCCGGCTCGACCCATGCACCGGCAGCAGGTTGAGGCCGCGGTAGAGGTCGATGACGTCCTCGAGCACCGGGTGCTCCAGGTCCGGCCGGAAGATCCGCCAGTTGTTCTCGTTGAGCAGCAGCGGGGTCGGGACGGTCGTGGGGTGGATGGAGTTGACCCTGATCAGGTGGGGCGCCAGCTCCACCGCGAGGGTGCGCATGAGCCCGACGACGCCGTGCTTGGCCGAGGTGTAGGCGGCGAACCCGGGTGCGGGCTTGAGCGCCAGCGAGGAGCTGACGAGCAGGATGGCCCCGCCCTGGCCCTGATCGAGCAGGTACGGGACCGCAGCCCGGGCGGTGTTCCACACGGCGGTGAGGTTCGTGTCCAGCACGGCCCGCCAGTCCTCCTCGCGGGATTCCGCAGCGCTGGCGGCGATGCCCTGGATGCCGGCGTTGGCCGCGACGATGTCGACGCGGCCGAGCTGGCCGACTCCATCTGCGAGCACCCGGGCGACGGCGTCGAAGTCGCGGGCGTCGGCCTTGGCGGCGACGATCCGGCGATCCTGTTTCTCGACCAGCGCGATGGTCTCGGCGAGGTCCTCCTCGGAGGCCGGCGGAGCGCCTTGCGCCTCCACCGGGCCGCACACGTCGAACGCGATGATGTCCGCGCCCTCCTGGGCGAGCCGCACGGCGTGGGCGCGGCCCTGGCCGCGCGCCGCGCCGGAGATGAATGCGACCTTGCCCGCGACCCGGCCGGTCACGCGTACACCGGCGCAAGGTCGAAGAAGACGCGGTAGTCGTCGATCAGGCCATCGTTGCGGCGGTGGAAGATCGTGACGACCGGGATCGAGACCTGCTTGCCGTCGAGGCGGTCGTAGGTGACTCCGAGCTCCAGGACGGTGTCGCCCTGCTCGTGCCACTCGCTGACGATCGCGTGCCGGAGGCCCTTGATGGTTTCGAAGAATCCGCTGACGCCGGCCTCGATGGCGGCGGGCCCGATCATCGGGTCGCCGTTGGCGAACACCAGCTTGCCGTCCGGCGCGAACAGCTCAGCGAACTGGCCAGGGTTGAACCCGTCGACGCGGCGGAACACCTCGCGGGCGAACTCGGGCGCCGGGGTGCGCTGCGGCGGCTCGAAGGACCGGCCGGTGGTGACCCGCTCGCGCACGGCGGCGAGCGTGGTGCGCACCGCGCCGAGGTAGTCGGCCTCCATGCCCGTGGCGAACTCGTCCTCCCGGGGGCTGCCGGGCTCGACGCCGTCGATCACGATCCGGAAGGTGAAGGTCAGTGTCAGCGCGCCGTTCTCATCGTGCCCGATCTCGTTGTCGATGGTGCCGCGCGCGGAGCCGTGCGTCCGGACGAAGTGCACCAGCCGCTTGGGGTAGAAGGTGACGACCTCGCGGACCGGCTGGCCAATGTGGATGATGTCGCGAACCAGGCCGCCCTCGAACCGGTCGATCACCGTGCACGACGTGATGCTCTTGACATAGGGCATCGGGTTAGCGGCTTTCTCCTGCAGGCCGGCCCACACGTCATCGACGGACAGTTCCGGCTGGGTCCCGTCATTGACGATCAGGGACCGGCTGAGCTCGATCATGGGTGTTCCTCTCACGGCGCCAGCACGGCGCCTGGTCATGCGCTTCTGCCTGGAATCGGCCAGATAAGTGTGCACACTTTGTTTTGCTCCGGTCAACCCCCGCCGGTCGGTCATCTATGGATCTGACGGCTGCAGTCTGCATACACTTGCTTCCAAGGAGGCAGATGTGTCGATCACGGAGCTGTTCGAGGGGCGCGCCGGGCTGCGCATCAGCGACCCGCGGCGGATGAGCATCGAAATCCACGCCTACCTTCGCGAGCTGATCACCAGCGGCGCCCTGCCGCCGGGTGCTGAGCTCAAGCAGACGGAGCTGGCGCGGGCGTTCGCGGTGAGCCGGACACCGCTGCGCGAGGCGTTCCGGATGCTCCAGGAGGAGGGCCTGATCTCGGCGGAGCCGAACCAGCGCAGCCGGGTGCTGGGCTTCGACCCGCAGGAACTTGAGCTGCTGTACGCGGGCCGGGTGGCGCTGGAATGCCTCGGAGTCCGGCTGACCGCGGGGCGCATGTCCCGAGGGGAGGAGCGATCCGCCTGGGCGGCCAGGCGGGAGATGGACCGCGCGTACCGCGCTGGTGACGTCGGCGCCTGGGCAGCCGCCCATCATCAGTTCCACCGGCTGCTGATCGGCCGGTGCGGCTCGGCCGTCCTGCGGACCACCGCCTCCTACGCCAAGCAGAGCGATCGCTACGTCCGCGCCTACCAGGTCCAGCACGATGAAGCGTTCGCCGAGCGCCAGCGCGAGCACCGTGCGATCCTCGAGGCGGTCCGCGATGGCCGCCCGCAGCAGGCCGTCGAGCTGATGGCGCACCATCTGTCCGGCACCGCGCTGCGCGTGATGGAGGACTTCGCGCCCGGCCGCCCCGCCACCGCGGTGCTCGCCGCGGTCGAGCTCGTCACCGGCGCGAACGGCGGACGGGCCGCGCCGCCGGAGTAGGCCCGGGTGCATCAGTCGGCGCCTCACCGGCAGCTTTGCCGCTCCACTTGAGTGGATGCACTTGATCCAGGCAAACAAGTGTCGATCAGGTCTTGAACTCGTCCGGCAAAGTGTGCACACTTTTAGCAGAGTCGGGTTGCGGATACCCGCTTGGACGCCTGGGAGGTACGCATGCGCGAGCAGCTCGCCGACGTTTCTCGGCGCGCGTGGCCGGCCGTCCCGGACGCCCCCCCGGCGACGATGCACGCTGTCGTGTTCACCCGCTTCGGCGGCCCGGAGGTACTAGAGGTCACTGAGGTTCCCGTCCCCGCGGTCGGCGCCGGTGAGGTCTTGGTCCGGGTCGCTGCGGTGAGCGTCGGCCGGCTGCTCGACCTGACGGCAAGGGCAGGCACCCATCCCTACGCGCGGTTCGTGCTGCCGCATGTGCTCGGCGCCGAGCATGCCGGCACTGTAGCCGCGGTCGGAGACGGCGTCCGCGAGGTCAAGGCGGGCGACCAGGTGGCCGTCTTCCCGGTCCTGACCTGCGGCTCGTGCCGTGCGTGCCGGGAGGGAGCCACGGAGGCGTGTCCCCGGCTGCAGATCATGGGCGTGCATCGCCCGGGAGCGTACGCCGAGTACACGGTGGTCCCGGCGGCGAACGTTCATGTCCTTCCGGCCGGGCTGGATCCGTGGACCGCGGCCGGGCTCGCGCTGGCGGGTCCCGTGGCGTATAACCAGTTGTCGCAGGCCGGCCTGCGACCGGAAGACTGGGTCCTGGTGCAGGGTGGATCATCAGCGCTTGGGTCGCTGACTGCTGCGCTCGCCGTGCACCTAGGCGCGCGGGTGATCGGGACATCGCGCTTCGCGGCCAAGCGGGAGCGGATGCTGGAAATCGGCATGATCGCGGCAGTGGACTCGGCCAGCCCCGCCTTCGTCGAAGAGGTGCTAGCGCTGACCGGCGGTGCTGGGGTGAACATCGCGGTGGACAATCTCGGCGATGAGCGGGTTTTCGAGGAGACGCTGGCGGTACTGGGCACCCGGGGAACCGTGGTGACCTCCGGGGCATTTCTCGGCCAGAAGCCCCGCCTCGACTTGATGCGGCTGTATTCGCGCTGTCAGCGGATCATCGGCGTGCGCACCGGCAACGCGGCGAGCGCGGCCGCATTGTGGCGCGAGGTCGACCGCGGCTTCCGCCCGGTGGTCGACCGGGCGTTCCCGGCGCGCCGGGCGGCCGACGCGCATCGTTATCTGGAACAGGACAGCAGCATGGGCCGCGTCGTGCTGACCACCGGCTCCGCCGAGGACTGGGCAGGCCCGTGATGACGGCACAAGAGAGGACCTTCATGCAGGATCCACAGTGGATGCTGGTCACCTACCACGAGGACGACCCGGGTAAGCCGCAGGTGGGCATCGCCGCCGGCGGAGCGGTGTACCGGGCGCCGGATGTGCTGGCAGGACGGTCCATGCTCGAGGTCCTCGCCGACTGGGATGCGCTCGCCCCGGTGCTGCGCGCGGTGACTCCGGCCGACGGGGAGCCGGTTCCTGAAGCCCGGCTGCTGGCACCGATCCGGTTCCCGCCGAAGGTGCTGTGCGCAGGAGCCAACTACTACGCCCACCTCACCGAGATGGGCATAGGCCGCCCCGAGCGGGCCGGTGAGCCGTACTTCTTCCTCAAGCCGCCGACCACCACGGTCATCGGCCCGGATGCCGAGGTGCTGCTGCCCGCCCGTCCCGGCCGGCAGATCGACTGGGAGGGCGAGCTCGGGGTGGTGATCGGCCGGCGCTGCCGCAACCTCCCGGCCGGGCGGGCGCGGCAAGTCGTGGCCGGCTGGACCGTGCTCGACGACATCTCGGCCCGGGACCGGCTGCACCGTACCGACGTGGTCTCCGAGCATTTCGGCTATGACTGGTTCGCTGCCAAGGGCGAGGACACGTTTTGCCCGATGGGTCCCGGCGTCGTCCCGGACTGGCTGATCGACGACCCGCAGCAACTGCGCATCCGGCTATCGGTCAACGGGGTCGTGAAGCAGGACTCCACGACCACGGACATGATCGTCGGGATCTGGGAGCTTATCGCCGCGGCCAGCCGCAGCGTCACCCTCGAACCCGGCGACGTCATCGCCACCGGATCGCCGGCCGGGGTCGGCCTGCCCCGGGGCGAGTTCCTCGCCCCAGGCGACGACGTCGTGGTGCAGGTAGCGCAGGTCGGCACCCTCCGCCACCGCGTCGTCGATACCGCTGAACCCGAAAGGAATCGCTGATGAGCACACCTGACGCTACCGACCCGGCGGTCCGCGTCTCCAAACTCGGTTACGTCGGCTTCGAAACCCCCGACCTGGACCGGATGGTCGACTACTACACGAAGATCCTCGATTTCTCCCTGGTCGACCGGTCCGCGCGGGGCGCCTTCCTGACCACGTCGTTCGACCACCACTGCGTGATCCTCACTAGAGGCGGGACCAAGGGACGCTCAACCGTCGGCTACGAGATCTGGGAGCCACTCGGCGACGCGCAGCGCCGGCTCCGGGATGCCGGATACCAGGTCGGGCGCCGTAGCGATATTGCTCCCGGCACCCCCGACGTGCTGGTGCTCGAGGAGCCGGGCACGGGCGTGCCGCTGCACCTGTTCAGCGCGCAGGACCCGAGCGGCGTCAAAGGCTACCCCCCGCTGCGACCCACCAAGCTCGGCCACGTGGCCGCGTTCGTCGGCGAGCTGGCGCCGATGCAGAAGTTCTACCAGGAGCTGCTGGGTTTCAAGTGGTCGGACACCATCGGCGACTTCTTCGTCTTCCTTCGCTGCAACGCCGACCACCATGCCGCCAACTTCATGGCCAGCACCAAGTACGAGGGCATGCACCACATCGCCTACGAGATGCGCGACCCGAACCACCTGATCTCGATGGTCGACCACCTGGGCCGCAACGGCTACCGGCTGATCTGGGGTCCTGGCCGGCACGGGCCGGGGCACAACCTGTTCACCTACCACAAGGACCCGGACGGGAACACCATCGAGCTGTTTACCCAGCTCGACGTCATGCACGACGAGGCCAAGGGCTACTGGGAGCCGCGGCCGTGGCACGAGTCGTTCCCGCTGCGGCCCAAGACCTGGGAGGTCGACCTGGCCACGGTGAACATCTGGGGCCCGATCAACCAGGACATGCTCGACCACTAGGGAGGAGATCCACCATGGCGACCAGCACTGGGCAGGAGCGGCTCACCGGTCCGGCCCCGGACGAATCCGCCGCACTCGAGCGGCTCTACGACGACTTCGCCGCGGCGCATATGGCCCCGCTGTGGACCCAGCGCGATGACCTGATGCCGGTGGCCCCGCAGTCGGACGCGGTGCCGATGCTGTGGCGGTGGTCGACGCTGTACCCGCTGGCCGAGCGCAGCGGCGAGCTGGTCCCGGTCGGCCGCGGCGGGGAACGCCGGGCGATCGCGTTGGCCAACCCCGGCCTGCCCGGCACCCCCTACGCCACCCCGACGCTGTGGGCCGCGATCCAGTACCTCGGCCCCCGCGAGATGGCCCCGTCACACCACCACACGCAGACCGCGTTCCGGTTCGTCGTCGAGGGCGAGGGCGTCTGGACCAATGTGGACGGCGACCCGGTGGCGATGCGCCGAGGGGACCTGCTGCTCACCCCCGGCTGGCAGTTCCACGAGCACCACAACACCACCGACCATCCGATGGCGTGGATCGACGGTCTGGACATCCCGCTGGTCCGCACGCTCGACGCGGGATTCTTCGAATTCGGCCCGGACCAGCTCGCCACCACCGCGATCCCGGCACGATCGCGCAACGAGCGGCTGTGGGGGCACCCCGGGCTGCGCCCGGTCGGGGCCCCACCCGCGCTGCAGTCCCCGCTGATGGCCTACCGGTGGGAGCACACCGACGCCGCGCTCACCGCGCAGCTCGACCTCGAAGCAGAGGGGCATCCCGGGGTCGTCTCACCCGGCCATGCAGTCGTGCGGTTCACCAACCCGGCCACCGGCGGGGACGCGCTGTCCACCATGCGCACCGAGATGCACCGTCTCGCCCCGGGCGCGCGGTCGCTCACCAAGCGCGTCGTGGGCTCGGCGGTGTGGCAGGTGTTCACCGGGTCGGGGATCGTCACCATCGGAGAGGAGCGCCACGAGGTCACCAAGGGGGACCTGTTCGCGGTGCCGTCCTGGTCGCCGCTGTCCCTCCAGACCAGCGACGGCCTGGACGCGTTCCGGTTCTCCGACGACCCCGTCTACGCTGCGCTCGGTCTGGCACGCGAGGAGATCTGATGAGACTGGCTACTATCCGGACGGCCGGCGGCATGCGCGCGGTCCGGATCGATGACAACGCCGCGGTCGCACTCGGCCACCCTGACGTGGGCTCACTGCTGCACCGCCCTGGCTGGAGGGCCGAGGCGGCCGAGGCGGACGGGCCGCAGCTGCCGCTGGACGGTCTCGATTACGCCCCGGTCGTGACCTCGCCCGAGAAGATCATCTGTGTCGGGCTCAATTACCGCAGCCACATCCAGGAGATGGGCCGCGAGCTGCCCGGATACCCGACGCTATTCGCCAAGTACGCCCGCGCCCTGATCGGCGCCCACGACCCGATCACGCTGCCGGGCGGCTCGCGGCAGGTCGACTGGGAGGCTGAGCTCGGGGTCGTGCTCGGCGCGGAAGTACGTCACGCGAGCTTGGCGCAGGCGAAAGCCTCTATTGCCGGGTACACCGTGGTGAACGACGTCACTGCGCGGGATTTCCAGTTCCGCACACCGCAGTGGCTGCAGGGCAAGACGTTCGAGGCCAGCACGCCGGTCGGGCCATGGCTGGACACCGACCCGGTGCTCGGCGAGATCACTTGCACCGTCGACGGCGAGCTGATGCAGAAGGCAGACACCGCCGACCTGGTGTTCGATGCAGCGACGCTGATCGCCTACGTCTCCTCGATTATCACCCTGGCGCCTGGCGACCTCATCGCCACCGGAACCCCGGGCGGGGTCGGCCATGCCCGCAAGCCGCCGCGGTACCTCTGCGTCGGCTCCGAGGTTGTCACCCGGGTCGAGGGCCTCGGCGAGTGCCGCAACACCTGCGTGGAGGGCTGACGCGATGCGGATCGCGATCGTTGGAGGTGGCCCCGGAGGACTGTTCCTCGCCGCCCTGCTCAAGAAGGCCGATCCCGGGCATGAGGTGATGGTGTTCGAGCGCAACCGGGCCGACGACACGTTCGGGTTCGGGGTGGTCTTCTCCGACCGCACCCTGGCGGGCATCGACGAGACCGACCCGCTGCTGCGCGAGGCGCTGGCCGCATACGGCACGCACTGGGACGCGATCGAGGTACGGCTCAAGGGCGAACGAATCCGCTGCGGCGGGAACGGCATGGCCGCCATCGCGCGCCGCACGCTGCTGATGCTGCTCCAGCACAGCGCCCGCGACGTCGGCGCGGACCTGCGGTTCGCCACCGAGGTCCGGCTGACCGACCTCGACGGGTTCGACCTGGTGGTCGGCGCGGACGGCACCGGCTCGCAGATCCGCGAGAGTCTGGAGCCCTCGTTCGGCTCCGCCGTGGAGGCCGCCGCCGCCAAGTTCGTCTGGTTCGGCACCGACTACCTCTTCGACGGGCTCACCTTCGTGCACGAGCGCGGCCCGCACGGCGTCTTCGCCGTGCACGGCTACCCGATCTCCGCCGACGTCAGCACATTCATCGTGGAGACCGACGAGCCGACCTGGCGAGCCGCCGGGCTCGACGAGTTCGACGTCGCCGCGCCGCCCGGGCCGAGCGACGAGAAGACCCGCGTCTACCTGGAAGACCTGTTCGCCGGCCAGATCGACGGGCACAAGCTGCTGGTCAACAACTCCCGGTAGGGCAACTTCCGCACCCGCCGCACCGCGCACTGGTCTACCCTCGATCCCCGCCCGGTGGTACTGCTCGGCGACGCTGCCCACACCGCGCACTTCTCGGTCGGCTCGGGCACCAAGATGGCCATGGAGGACGCCATCGCCCTCGTCGGCGCGCTGACCGCGCACCCCGGCGACCTGGCGGCGGCGCTGGCGGCGTACGAGGCGGCGGCCCGCCCATCGGTAGACGCGATCCAGGACGCGGCGCGGCCGAGCCTGTCATGGTGGGAGCACTTCGGCCGCTATCATGACGCGTTCGAGCCCTGGCAGTTCGCCTATCACTTCCTGTCCCGCAGCATCACCGACGGCCGGCTGGCGCGGCGCGACCCGGCGTTCGTGGCCGGCACCCACCGGGCCTGGATATCGCGGCACCGGGCTGAGCCGCTGGAAACCCCGCTGGCGGCGGGCGGGATGACCTTCCCCGGGCGGCTGCTGGGCGAGGTTCCCCCGGATGCCGCTCGCGTCGAGGCGCCCGAGGACGAGGCCGGGCTGACCGCCGCGCTCGGACGGCTGCGCGAAGGGATCGCGGGCGGCGCGCCGCTCGTTGCGGTGCACGGCGGGGCGCGGTTCACGCGTACCCTGCTCTGCGAGGAGGCACGGCTGGGGCTGGGCGTACCCGCGCTACTCGTCGACCCGATGCTGGACACCGACGGCGCGACGACCGCGGTGCTGTCCGGCCGCGCCGACCTGGTTGTCGGAGCGGCGCCGTGACTGCGCCGACGGACGCCCTCGACGCACTGTTCGCGCCACGCGGCGTCGCCGTGATCGGCGCGTCGCGCGACCCGGGCAAGCTGGGCGCGGTAATGGCCCGCTCGCTGGCCCGCTTTAGCGGGCGGGTAGCGCAGGTCAACCCGCACGACCTGGGTATGTACCAATCCATCGGCGCCGCGGCGGCCGACGGGCCGGTCGACCTGGCCGTACTATGCGTGCCCGCGGCCGTCTCCGCCGCAGCGCTAGCCGACGCGGCCGCAGCGGGGGTGGGCGCAGCCGTGGTGTGCGGCGGCGGTTTCGCCGAGGCCGGGCCGGAGGGGACGCGGCACCAGGCGGCGCTCACCGCCGTCGCCGCCGAGACCGGGATCCGGGTGCTCGGGCCGAACACCTCGGGGTTCCTGGTACCGGCGCAGCGGCTGACCGCGAGCTTCGTGCCGGGCGCGGCCGGCGTGCCGGCGGGCCGCATCGCCGTGGTCGCCGCCAGCGGCGGGGTGAACCACGCGGTGGCGTTCCTGCTCACCGAGTCTGGGCACGGCGTGAGTATCGCGGTCGGGCTCGGCAACGGCGCCGACATCACTGCGCCCGATGTGCTGGACTACCTCGCCGCCGACCCGAACACCGCGGCGATCGGGTTGCACGTGGAGTCGGTCGCCGACGGCCCCCGGCTGGTCGCAGCGGTGTCGCGTCTCGCGGCCGCGAAGCCGGTGGTCGCGCTCGTCGTGGGCCGCAACGACGTCGCCGCGTTCGCGCAATCGCACACCGGTGCGCTGGCGACCTCGTGGCGCACCACCCGGGCGGCCCTGCGCCAGGCCGGGGCGGTGCTGGTGGACTCCGAGCGTGAGCTGGTCGATGCCGTCGGCGCGTTGTCGCTGGTCCGGCTCCCGGTCGGCGCGTCCGGCGTGGCCGTGCTGACCGGGCAGGCCGGGCCCGGGCTGCTGCTGCTCGACAACCTGCGCGGCCGCGCTGCTTCGGTGCCCGACCTGACCGCCGAGACGCAGGCGCGGCTGGCGACGCTGCTGCCGCCGCTGACCTACCAGCGCAACCCGATCGACACCGGACGGCCCGGCCCGGAGTTCGCCCCGGTGCTGTCTGCGGTCGCCGCTGATCCCGGCATCGACGTCGTTGCCGCCTACGCGCTGCACGAGCCCGACGCGCTCGACCTGGCCACCGCGGTCAAGGCCGCCGCCCCGGCCGTCCCGGTTATCGCCGGCGTCGGGGGGACCGGACCCGACGTTACCGCGGCCCGGCGTGCGCTGCTCGAGCACGGCGTGCCCGCCCTGGCCGACCCGACTGGCGCCGCCGCCGCCATCGCCGCGCTGCTCGCCGACTCGGCCGGACGGCAGCAGGAGAGCCCGGCCACGCCATCGCGTCCGGACGCGCAGATCGGCAGCGGCCCGTGGGACGAGGCCGCGGCTAAGGACGTCCTCGACGCGCTGGGGATCCCCACCCCGCCGCGCCGCGTCTGTCCCGACCGCGATTCGGCACGACGGGCACTCGCGGAGCTTGGCGGCCCGGTCGCGGTGAAACTGCTCGATGCCGCCGTGCTGCACAAAACCGAGATCGGCGGAGTCCGGCTCGGCGTGTGCACCGCAGCGGACATGGACGCTGCGCTCGACGCGATCGGCGCCGACCGGGTGCTCGTCGAGGCCATGGCACCGGACGGGGTCGACCTCGTCGTCGGCGCCCGCCGCGACCCGGTGTTCGGCCCGGTGCTGCTGGTCGGGCTGGGCGGCACGGTCGCCGAGGCGCTCGCCGACGTGGCCATGCGCGTGGCGCCGGTGCACCCGCACCAGGCCGCGGGCATGGCCAGCGAGCTGGCCGGCCGCGCGCTGCTGGACGGCTGGCGCGGCGGCCCGGTACTCGACCGGTCCGCGCTCGGCCGCATCATCGCGGGCCTCGGTGACCTGCTGCTCGCGCACCCGCACCTGCAGGACGTCGAGATCAACCCGCTGCGGGTCACCGCGAAGGGCTTGGTCGCACTCGACGCCGTGATCATCGTCGGAACGGAGGAGCCAGATGGCCATGCCGATCGCTGAGGGCACCGTCCCCTGGCCGGAGGAGTTCGTCCGCCGCTACGTCGCCGCCGGGTACTGGCAGGGCCGGCCGCTGGGCGCACTGGTGCGCGAGGCCGCCGCCCCCCGCCCGGACGCGATCGCGTTGGTCGACGGAGAGGTCCGGCTGACCTACACCCAGCTGCTCGGCCGCGCCGACGCCGCCGCGGCCTGGCTAGCCGAGCTCGGGCTGCAGCCCGGCGACCGCATCGTCATGCAGCTGCCGAACGGCTGGGAGTTCGTGGTGCTGACCCTGGCGTGCCTGCGCTTCGGGATCGTCCCGGTGATGGCGCTGCCTGCGCACCGGCGCGCCGAGCTCGCCTATCTCGCGGCGCACGCGGAAGCCGCCGCGATCGCCGTCCCGGACCGGCTGCGCGGTTTCGACCATCAAGCCCTCGCCGCCGAGCTCACCGCCCAGGTGGAGCCGCTGCGGCACGTCCTGGTCGCCGGCGACCAAGTCGACCCGGCACACGTCGGCCTGCGCGAGCTGTGCGCGCACGGCCCCGCCTGGACCGGCCCTCACCCCGACTCCCGAACGGTCGCGGTGTTCCTGCTGTCCGGCGGCACCACCGGGCTGCCCAAGCTCATCGCCCGCACCCACGACGACTACGCCTACAACGCCCGCACCAGCGCTGAGCTGTGCAGCCTCGACGCCGGCACCGTCTACCTGGTGAGCCTGCCCGCCGGGCACAACTTCCCGCTGGCCTGCCCCGGCATCCTGGGTACGTTGCTGGCCGGCGGCAGGGTGGTGATGCTCGGCTCACCCGAACCCTCGCGGGCCTTCGCGATGATCGCCGCCGAGGGGGTCACGCATACCGCGGTCGTGCCGGCGGTTGCCGGGCGCTGGATCCTGCACGCCGCCGAGCACGGCGCGGGCCAGCTGCGCACGCTGCGGCTGCTTCAGGTCGGAGGGGCCCGGCTGGCCGACGAGCTGGCCCGCCAGGTCCGCCCGGTGCTCGGCACCCAGCTCCAGCAAGTTTTCGGCATGGCCGAGGGACTGCTCAATTACACCCGCCTCGACGACCCCGAGGAGGTCATCTGCACCACCCAGGGCCGCCCGATGTCCCCGGACGACGAGGTGCGGCTGGTCGACGAACACGACCGTGACGTGCCCGACGGCGAGCCCGGCTCGCTGCTCACCCGCGGCCCTTATACCCCGCGCGGCTACTACCGCGCCGAAGAGCAGAACAAGCGCGCGTTCACACCGGACGGCTGGTACCGCTCCGGCGACATCTGCAGGCGCACGCCCGAGGGCAACCTCGTGGTCGAGGGCCGGGACAAGGACATGATCAACCGCGGCGGGGAGAAGATCTCCGCCGAGGAGGTGGAGAACCTCATCTACCAGCTCCCCGCCATCGTGCAGGTTGCCGCCGTCGCCATGCCCGACCCCGAGCTCGGCGAGCGCGTTTGCGTCTATGTCGTGCCCAAGGCCGGCACCACGGTGAGCCTGGCGGAGATCCACGCCTCCATGAACGCCGCAGGCGTCGCCCGCTACAAGCTGCCCGAGCACCTCGTCGTGGTAGACGAACTGCCCACCACCAAGGTCGGGAAGCTCGACAAGAAGGCGCTGCGCGCAGACATAGCGGCCCGGCTGCAGGCCGTCCAGTGAGCGCGCGGCACGATACCGGGCTGACCCGGCCATGGATGCGCGACGGCGAGCGGTTCGCAGCCCGGACCGTGCACAGGATCGCCGACGCCGACCTCCGCAGCCCCAGCCTGCTCCCCGGATGGAGCCGCGCTCACGTCGTGGGGCATCTGGCGCGCAACGCCGAGGCGCTGGGCAGGCTCGCCGCGTGGGCGCGCACCGGCGTGGAGACTCCGATGTACCGCGACCGCGAGCAGCGAGCTGCGGAGATCGAGGCCGCATCGGCTCTCCCCGCCGAGGAACTGCGTCGCGACCTCGACCGCACCGCCGGAGACCTGGAGCGAGCCGTCGACGCGCTCGATGACCAGTCATGGCGCGCCGAGGTGCGCAGCGCACTCGGACGCATCATCCCCGCCGCGGAAATCCCGTGGATGCGGGTCCGGGAAGTCTGGCTGCACGCGGTCGACCTCGACGCCGGCGCACGCCTGGGTGACCTGCCGGCCGAGGTGATCGACACGTTGCTCGATGATGTCACCGCTTCGCTCTCGGCCCGCGACGGCTGCCCGGCCGTCCGCCTGGAACCCGCCGACCGCGACCGCTACTGGCAGCTCGGTCCGGGCGGGGGCACGGCGGCGCGGTCAACAGCAGCCGGACTGCTCGGATGGCTGACCGGACGAGACCGTGACGTCCGGGTCACCACTCCGTACAACAGACTTCCCGCCATACCTCGATGGCTGTGATCGCTCTGATCAGATCAGGACACCTGAACGTCTCGCTGTCCTGATCTTCGTTTCTGATCTTGATCGGCTGTCTTGCTTCTCTTGAAGCATGGTTCCTGGCTGCCTCACACCCATGCACCATCCGATGAGCATGGACAGTCCCGCCATGCCCGCTGGCGGTGGATTAGCCGTTGGCGATTGTCGCGACACTGAGCAAGGGTTATGACCTTGACTACATCTGGAAGCAGGTCGACCGCGACCCGGCCAAGGACGCGGCCAGCTACTACATCCAGGCCAGCGAGACCGGGGGAGAGCCGCCCGGCCACTGGTGGGGACCCGGCGCCAGAGCGCTCGGGTTCGAGCCCGGCCAGGCCGTCGAGCGCAAACCGTACGATCTTCTGTTCGGCGAGCGTAAATCTCCCGACGGCACTCAGCTTGGCCGCCTGCCAGGCAACGGCCGTAAAGCCGCCGACCTGTACACTGCGCTGCTGGCCGCCGAGCCGCACGCCACCGCCGAGCGCAAGCGCGAACTCCGCATCGAGGCGGTCAAGAAGGCGCGGCAGAGTCCTCTCTTTTTCGACCTGACGATTTCGCTGTCCAAGTCGATCTCGCTCTTCCACGCCTCCCTGGGCGAGAACGCCCGCCTGGCCCGCCAGGCCGGAGACAACGACGGCGATAAGTACTGGTCGTCCCTGGTCGGCGAGGTCGACGACATGATCTGGCAGGCTGTGCACGCGGGCTTCGCCTATTTCCAGCGCGAGGCGGGCTACACCCGCACCGGGTCGCACAACACCCGCGTGCACGGCCGGGAGACCGGCCAGTGGCGCGAGGCCGACCTGGCGGTGGCGCACTGGCTGCAGCACACCTCCCGGGACGGTGACATGCAGCTGCACGTCCACTCCCAGATCGCCCACGTCGCCAAGACGGCCACCGACGGGAAGTGGCGGGCGCCGGACTCGCTCGGCTACAACGAGCACATCGGCGCGGTCGCCGCGATCGTCTCCCAGCACCTGGAGGAAGCCCTCACCGCTCGGTTCGGCCTGGAATGGACTGTGCGGGACGACGGGCACGGCTTCGAGATCACGGGCATTGGCGGGGAGATGATGCGGGTATTCTCCTCGCGCCGGGAGTCGATCAGCGCGGATCTGCGCGGCCGCGCGGCGCGGTTCGAGCAGCGGTACGGCCGCGCGCCGACCCAGCGCGAGCTCGCGCACCTGGCGCAAGCGTCCAACTTCGCTACGCGCGCGGCCAAGCACGGCGCGCTGGATCTCGCGCAGGCGCACGCGGGCTGGGCAGACAAGCTCGCGCGCACCCTCGGCGTCCCGCTGGCGTCTGTCGCGCCGTCGGTCTGGCACAGCCAGAGCCGTCGCGCAGGCCCGCGCACGCGCGGCGCAGACGGCACGGTGCTCAGCGAGCTGGAGCTGGCCCGCGCAGCGCAGAAGGCGGTCGCTCTGGCCCAGCAGGCGGAAAGCGCCTGGACCCGCGCGGATGTGATCAAGTACCTCGGCCGCGTCCTGCCCCGGACCGGGATGGACCCGGCCGCGGCCGCCGCGCTGCTGGAGGACCTGGCCGACCGGGCGCTGGCCTCGGAGTTCGAGCCGGTCACCTGCCTGGAGGCGCCCGAGCCAGGGGAGGTGCCGGCCAGCTTGCTGCGTGCGGATGGGCGTAGTGTCTACCAGCGGCACGGCGGTAGCCGGTACGCGACGCGCGCGCAGCTGGCCATGGAAGAGCGCATGGTGGCGCAGGCGAGCGCAAGCGAGGCGCCGCGCGTATCGCGCGCGGAAGCCGCGTACGCGCTCAGCGCGGATCCGGCGCGACTGCAGGACACGCTAGCCGGACACGCGCAGGACGGGCGTGACGCGCAGGATCCGCGCACGGGCAGCGGGCTGCGCGAGGACCAGGCCGCTGCCGCGCTCGCCGCGCTGACCGATGGCCGGCTCGTGTCGGTTCTCAACGCGCCAGCCGGGTCCGGCAAGACCCGGGTGCTGGCCGAGGCCGGGCGGATCTGGGCGGAGGCCGGGCTGGGCCCGGTGATCGGCATCACCCCGTCCCAGTCGGCCCGCAACACCCTGGCCGCCGGGGTCCCGGTGTGCTACAACGCCGCCCAGTTCCTGGGGCATCTGCCCGGCCGGCGCGGCGCCCGCGGCCCGGTCCGGATCGGCCCGGGCACCCTGCTGGTCATCGATGAGGCCTCGATGCTGTCCGGCTCGGACTTGGCCGACCTGATCGCCTACGCGAAGGCCCGCGGCGCCAAGATCATCCTGGCCGGGGACATCAGCCAGCTGCAGGCGGTGGAGAACGGCGGCGGGATGTCTCTGCTCGCCCAGACGCTGGGCTTTGCCCGGCTGGCCGAACCCGTCCGATTCCGCGAGCGGTGGGAACAAGCCGCCAGCTTGCGGCTGCGCGACGGCGATACCAGCGTGCTAGCCGACTACGACCAGCACGGCCGCATCATCGGGGGAGACCCGGAGCAGATGATGGATGCCGCCACGGCTGCCTACGTCGCCCTGACCGCCGGCGGCACTGACGCCCTGCTGATGGCCGCAGACCACGCGCTGCGCCGCGAGCTGAACCGCCGGATCCGCGAGGACCTCATCAACCTCGGCATCGTCTCCGGCGGGCCCGCGGTCACCATCGCCGACGGCACCCGGGCCAGCCCCGGTGACCTGATCCTCTGCACCCGCAACGACCACACGGTCGAGGCGGGGGAACCCGGCCGCGCCCTGGCCAACGGCGACCTGCTCCGCATCGAAGCCATCACCCCGGACGGCCTGATCGTCCGCCGGGCCCTGGACGCCGACCCGCGGACCGGGCAGCGCCGCTGGACCGACCGACACTTCCTGTTCAACCGCTACGAAAACTCCGAACTGGGTTACGCGGTCACAGACCACGCCGCCCAGGGCCGCACCGTCCACAGCGGCCTGGCGGTGATCACCGGCACCGAGGACCGCCAGCACGTGTTGCCCGGCGCTCAAGATCCCCATCTTGGCGGCGTTCACGACGCCGATGAAGAACCGGGCATTTCGGGCGGTGTCGTGGGGAAGGTGCCGGTCCACATGGGCAAGGTGCCGGACTCAAGGCAGATTTTCGGCGGTGATGGCTGTCTGCGGGCAGGCGCGGGCCGGGAACGGCGCGGCCGGCTTAGCCGGCCGGGGCCATGGTCAGCAGCCGGCCGCGGGTCAGCACGTTGATCCGCGCCCACCAGCATGTGTGCTCCAGCCCGTGGCGGCGGCCGAGGACCAGCGCCGCGGCTGCCAGGTGCTCCAGCGCGGCACCCAGCTCGTCGGTGCGGGCCCAGGACAGCAGCTCAGCATGGCCGGATGCCAGGACGGCGCGGATGCCCGTGACGCGCAGCTGCACGGCGGACCGGCGGGCTGCGCGGATCCAGCCGCGCACCGTGCCGGCCGGGACGGCCAGGCCGGAGGCGATGGGCCGGTGCCCGTGCCCGCGAGCGGACGCGGCCAGGGCCTGCCCGATCAGCCTGGCGGCGTAGGCGCGGCGCGGCAGCAGCCCGGCGTCCAGCACCACGTGGGTGACGCCGCAGCCAGTGCACAGCGCGCGGTCCGGGCGGATGGTCAGCGGCGTGCCGCCGGTCTCGCGGACGGTGCGCTCGCGGGCGTGCCCCCACAGCCGCAGCGGCTGGCCGCAGCCCGGGCAGCCCAGCATCCGGCGGGCCAGCGCGATCCTGGCCGCCGTCGTGTCGAAGACCTCGATCATCGCCCATCCCGCCAGGATCGGCCCGGCCGTCTCGTCCGCACCAGGGGCAGCTGGTGTTGCAGCGTGCCACCCTGCGGCGGCCCGCGCAACCCGGGACGGCCCGCTCGCCCGGTACCGGCACCTAGCCGACGCGGAGACCTGCCGCCCGCGCGCCGGATTGCAGGTCACTGACACCCCGGATCGCTCATCGGCACGGTGCCGCCGCCAACGAACCCACCTGGCCCGGGGTCACCATCGGCGTGCCCGGTGCCGCTACAGCCTCTCGCCATGGGAATCCTGAGCGCCGCTCAACAGCACGCCTACGTCGCGCTGACCCGCGGCACCGACGCCAACCTCGCCTACGTGTTCACCGCCTCGCCCAAGACCGCCGACCCGGCTCCCGGCCCGAGGTCGGCTCCCGAACTGGCCCGGTACGACAGAATTCATGCCAAACGAGCCGACCTCCCCGCCCCGGCTAACGCGTCCGCCGCGCCGGACACGGCGCTAGGCGTGCTCGCCGCGGTCCTGAACCATGACGGCCAGCAGCAATCGGCCACCCAGACCCGCCACCAGGCCCTCGCCGACGCTGACCACCTAGCCATCCTGCACGCCATCTGGACCGCCGAGACCACCCCGGCCCGCGAGCAGCACTACCGCGACCTGCTCATGAACACCCTGCCGCCCGGGCATCGCGCCGAACCCGGCCACCAGGCCCGGTGGCTGTGGCGCACCCTGCGCGCCGCCGAACTGGCCGGCCTGGACCCCGCCGGTGTCCTGGCCGACGCGATCGCCGAACGGGACCTAGCCGGATCCCGCGACATCGCCGCCGTCCTGGACGCCCGCCTCCGCCACCGCCTCGGCGCGCCGGTCCCGCTCCCGTCCCGGCCGTGGTCCGAGCAGGTCCCCGCCCTCGCCGACCCCGCACGCCAGGCCTACGTGGCCGAGATCGCGGCGATGATGGACGCCCGCAAGGACCGGATCGGTGAGCACGCCGCCAGCCATCCTCCGGCCTGGGCCACCGCAGCGCTCGGTCCGGTCACCGCCGATCCGGCCGACCGGCTCGAGTGGCAGAAACGGGCTGCGGCGATCGGCGCCTGGCGCGAACTGTCCGGCTATGATCACCCGGCCGACCCGATCGGCCCCGAACCGGTCACGGCCGCGCCCGACGCGAGGGCCGTCTGGCACCAGGCTCTAGCCGCCCTCGGCCCGGTAGACGGCCCGGACGTGCGCGGCATGCCGGACGGTCGGCTGCTGCACTTGCGCGACACCTACCCGATCGAGACCGCCTGGGCGCCCCGGTACGTCGGCGATGAGCTGCGTCAGGTCCGCGGCGCCGCCTGGAACGTCCGCCTGGCTGGCCTGCGCGCCGCCGCCGAGGCCCGCGCCGTCGGCCGGTGCGGCGACCACGATCACGCCGCGGCCAAGCACAAGCTGGCAGCTGGTTACCAGGCCCTGGAGCAGGCCTACCGGCAACGCGAGACCGTCTTCGCCACGGTCATGGCCGACCGCGCCGACTGGGAGGCAGCCACCCGCGCCCAGCGCCACCTGGCCATCGCGGCCGACGCCGAACTGCGCCGCCGCCACCCCGGCCAGCACTTCTCCCCGCTGCGCTCCGCCGAACCCGAGCCCGTCACCCAGGCCCAGCGCGACGAGCTCGCCCTCACCCCGGACCAGCCGCCCGGCGAGATAGACAAGTCGATCACCGACCTGACAGCCGGCCACCGCACCTTCGCTGACCGGCTGGCCGACCGGCAGAGCCAGACTGTTCCGTCCGAGGACCCCGACTACGGCGACCACGGCCCGGCATTCCCCACCTGGACCAGCCCCGGCCAGGAGCCAATCCTGCAGCCGCCCAAGCCCGAGATCCCGCCCTCACCGCGAATCCTCGAGTATGCGACGGACCGCGACGCCGACTGGGAAGCCGCTGATTGAAAGCAGGCAAGCACAGCACGTTTCGCATCCGTCAACACGCGGCCAAGCCCGGACCAGCCGTCGCGGAGCTACCCGCCACTGAGTCGGGTAGACGACCAGCGCAATCCGGCGGTTCGATGCGCCACCTGGTACACCCAGATACGCAGGATCCGTCAGGACGCGGCGGGTACCGTTCCTTCTGCCGCGTGCCGCTCATCGGAAGGTAAGGCCTTGACCGAATCACAGCCTGGCCCGGCAACGCACAAGTTCGTGGTCGTTCTCAGCAAGAAGATCCCCCCGGCCGCTGCCCTCAACGCGTGCGCCCACATGACGGCCACGCTGGTCGCCCGCGCCGATGACGAAACCAGGCGGCACATGTCCTTCGTCGACTACGCCGACGCCGACGGCAACGCCCACCCGGTACCGGCGCTGTCGCTGGTGGTCCTGAGCGCGAGAAACTCCAGCCAGCTGCGCACGGCGCGCCTCGACGCGATCCGGGCCGGGCTGCCTCACGCCGACTTCACCGAAACGATGACCCAGGACACGTTCGCGGAACAGATGGCCCGGGCCCGGGCGACCCGGGAAGAGGATCTCGACTACTGGGGGCTGGGCGTGTTCGGTCCCAGGCAGGCCGTTGATCCGATTACCCGTAAGTTCTCGCTCTGGCGGATCTGAACCAAGTCCGGCCTGATCCTCTGGTCACGCGCTGTGGCTGATCCTTATCTGACCAAGCCCACGCGTACCCGCCGTTATCTGGACGGCCGGGCGGCCAAACTCAAACCAGCCGGCGATCGTGCAGATCCGGGTGATCTGTTCGCTGCCAGGCGTCGGCCCCGGACCTGGCATGGTCCGCCTTCAGTGAGCGCCGAACTGGATGGCGTTGATGATTATGAGCAGCGCGGCGATGACCAGGTAACCGCGCAAGGCGATGATGCCGAGATTGAGCGGGGGATAACCAGGTGACGGGCTTGCGCTAGTCGGCCCGCCCGTCTTAGCTGCTAGCAGGTTAGGCCCTCGGCAGGGTCGGCTCGTCGTCGCGCCCGAGCTGCGCCAGCGCGGCGTGCAGTTCGCGGCGGGAGGCGATGCCGAGCTTGGTGAAGATCTTGCGCAGGTGCCATTCGACTGTGCGCGGGGACAGGAATAGCTGGGTGCCGATTTCCGGGTTGGTCCGGCCGTCGCGGGCCAGCCGAGCGATAGAGGTCTCCTGCACGGTCAGCATGGTGAGCGTCTTGACGTTGTGCATCACCACCGTCTCGCCCGTGGCGACCAGCTCCCGGCGAGCGCGCTCGGCAAACGCCCTCATACCGATGACGTCCAGCATCTCGTGGGCGGTCCGCAGCTGCGCGCGAGCATCCGTGCGGCGACCCTGGCGGCGCAGCCACTCCCCGTACAGCAGGTGCGCGCGGGCGACCTCGGAGCGCATGCGGGTCCTGGCGAGGTGGCCGATCGACTCCAGATAGTAGTTTTCTGCGGTCTCGCCGCTGCTCAGCAGGGCGCGGACACGGGCCTCGATGCCCAGCGCCCAAGGCGTGGGGGTCACCTGTACCCGCCCGGACGCCGACTCCAGCGCGGCCCGGACCAGCCCGGCATCGCCTGTCCTGGCCGCCGCCTCGGCCAGCTCGGACACCACGAGGGGTCCGTAGCCTATCGGATGAAGCTCGAAGGCCCGCCGAGCAGCGTCCCGCGCGGCGTCATACCGTCCGAGGCCGTTGTAGAGCACTGAGCGAGCGTAGACGCAGAAGTCGACCATCAGGCCCAGGCCGCTTGCGGCGGAGGCCTGGGAGACGGCCTCGATCAGCCTTGATGCCTCGTCCTCCCGGCCTCGCCAGGTGGCGATCATCATCTCCGCCAGGGCGATGGGCGGGTTCCCGGTCGCCTCGGCGATCAGGTGATCCTCCTCCATCAGCCGCGCCGCCGCGGCCAGCTCGCCCATGGCGACCTGGGCGGACGCCAGGTAGTTGAGCGCGAACTGCAAGTGCACGAGCGCGCCTGTCTCACGCGCGAATCTGACCTGGGCGGTGGTCAGCGCGTACCAGGACTCAGGGTCACATAGTTCGAGGCCGATCAAGTTGATGGCCGTTCCCGCGGTGAGCCACGCCCAGCGGTCAGCTTCATCGTTGCTGACGTCCAAGGCGAGCAGCAGTTCGAGCGCCTGGGTGAGGTGCGAGCCTGAGCTGCCGTCGCGCTGTCCCGCGAACCACAGCGCGAACGCGTCGAGCAGGACGTCGACCGGGCGGGGAGCATCCGGGGCCGGCATGGCCGCGCGCGCGGCCTGCGCCGCCTCGCTCAGGGGACCGGGGGCATCCTGGGGACCGACCCAGTAGGCGGCCATGAGCGATTCCAGGTGCGCCTCTCGCGCCAGCCTGGCGTCGACTGATTCGAGGCGCCGGGCCGCGCTGAGCAGTAGCCGGGCCGCCTCGGGGCCGCGCTGCTGGTCAAAGGCGATCTGCCCGCGCAGGCGTTCGGCCTTCGCGGCCTGCAGCTCACCTACCGGTTCGGCTTCTGCCTCGGCCAGCAGGCTCAACGCGGCGTCGGGCGCGCCGGCATCGCGTTTGGCCTGAGCGGCCGCCAGCAGTCGTCCCACTCGGCGGCCGGGGTCAGGTGTCAGCGCGGCCGCGCGTTCAAGGAACGCCGCGGCCGCGGCCAGTCCTCCCCGGGCCTGAGCCCGCCCCGCGGAGCTGTCCAGCTCCACGGCGACGTCCTCGTCTGGCCCTGGCGCGGCCTGGGCCCGGTGCCAGGCCCGGCGATCCGGATCGGCCTGCGCATCGGTGACCTCGGCCAGCGCGCGGTGCACCTCCCGGCGGTCCGGCAGTGACGCCGACTGGTAGGCCGCGGAACGCACCAGCGGGTGCCGGAACCGCACCTGGGCGCCGAACTCGGCCAGCCCAGCCTCGACCGCCGGTACCGCCGCCTGCGGCGGGATCCCGAGCTGCCCGGCGGCCCGCCACATCAGCGACGAGCTACCGGACGGGTCGGCTGCCGCCAGCTGCAGCAAGCGCCTGCTGTCGGGTGCCAGGGCCTGGATCCGCCGGCCGAAGGCCTCCTCGATATGCCCAGCGAGCGGTATCGCGCCAGGCAGCCCGAACCCGCCCGCCAGCTCGGCAGGCGTTACCCCCCGGGGCAGTTCCAGTAGCGCCAGCGGGTTCCCTCGCGTCTCGGCCACCAACCGGTCCCGCACCCGCGCGTCCAGCGGCCCGGCCAGCACTGAGTCCAGCAGCGCCCGAGCATCGCCCGCCCGCAGGCCCTTGATCGCCAGCTCGGGCAATCCAGCCAGCTGCTCACCGGGAACCCGGGCTGCGAAGACCAAGCCCACCGCGTCGGCCGCCAGCCGTCGGCTGACAAACCCCAAGGCCTGCGCCGAGGCCTGGTCCAGCCACTGCTCGTCGTCCACCGCGCACAGCAGCGGCCGCTGTTCGGCCATCTCCGATAGCAGGCCCAGCACGGCCAGGCCGACCAGGAAACGATCTGGCGGCGGGCCCGCGCTGAGGCCGAACGCGGTCCGCAGCGCCTCCCGCTGCGGACCGGGCAACCGGTCGAGCCGGTCCAGCATCGGCGCGCACAGCTGATGCAACCCGGCGAACGCCAGCTCCATCTCCGACTGCACTCCGGCCGAACGCGCCACCCGGCACCCCGTACCCGACCCCCGCCCGGCCAGGTAGTCCAGCAGCGCCGTCTTCCCAACCCCCGGCTCGCCGCTGACCACCAGCACCCGGCTGTGACCGGCCCGCACCGCGTCGATGAGGCGGTCCAGGACGTTCAGCTCGCTGGACCGGCCCGTCAGCTGTGCCACGCTCTCTGGCCGGGAGTTTGTGGCCATCGGCCCCTCCGTCAGACGCCGCAGCTACGCAACTAGCTGCTGGTCAGCCTATCGCTTGGAGGCGGAGCCGGGAATCCGCTGCCCTGCTCAGCGCACGGTTGCCGACCAGGGTGCAGGCCAGGGAGTTCACCGGCGCGATCAGGCCGCGCAAGGACGACGCTGGAAGCCCGGCAAGTCACAAGACTGAGGATGATCACAGTGAACGAACTGTTGACACTTGCCATCGAGGCGCATGGCGGCGCGGGGCGCTGGGTCGTGGCCTTGTCCGGCCAGTGATCGGGACCAGTCGGGAGGCCGTGTGAGCGCTCGTGCGCAGCCGGGCGACCGGGACGCGGCGCGGCGAGCCAGATGACCGCGGATCCCGCGGGGCGGGGCCGGGCGACGGCGCTGACGGACCGGATCAGCGAGCGCGGCGTGCTCGACCGGGTGGTCCACGCGGTCCGGGCCGGTGAGAGCCGGGCCCTGCTAGTACGTGGCGATCCGGGCGTGGGCAAGACCGTGCTGCTGGACTACCTGGCCGGGCAGGCCGCCGGTGCGGGGTGCCGGGTGGCGCGCGCAGCGGGCGTGCAGTGGGAGATGGAGCTGGCCTTCGCCGGGCTGCACCAGCTGTGCGCGCCGATGCTGGGCCGCGCCGGACGGCTACCGGTACTGCAGCACGACACGCTGCGGACCGCGTTCGGCATCGCCGCGGGGCCGCCGCCGGACCGGTTCCTGGTGGGGCTGGCTGTGCTCAGCCTACTGTCAGAGGTGGCGGGGGAACGCCCGATGATCTGCCTGATCGACGACGAGCAATGGCTGGACCGGGCCTCGGCGCAGGCGCTGGGGTTCGCCGCGCGGCGGCTCGGCGCCGACCCGGTCGGCATGGTGTTCGCGGCCCGTGAGCCGGACCCGGGCCTGGCCGGGCTACCGGAGCTGAAAGTCGGCGGGCTGGGGGACGAGGACGCGCGGGCGCTGCTGGATGAGGCACTGCCCGGACCTCTGGACGTGCGTGTCCGTGACCTGATCGTGGCCGAGACCCGCGGGAACCCGCTGGCACTGCTGGAACTGCCACGCGGGCTGAGCCCGACGGAGCTGGCGGGCGGGTTCGGGCTGCCCGACGCCGGACCCCTGCCGGGAAGGATCGAGAACAGCTTCGCCCGGCAGCTGGACGCCCTGCCGGGCCAGACCCGGCGGTTGGTGCAGCTGGCCGCGGCCGATCCATCCGGTGACCGGTCGCTGGTGTGGCGGGCGGCCGGGCGGCTGGCCATCCCGGCCGGCGCGGCGGACCCGGCGATGCAGGCGGGGCTGGTCGAGTTCGGCGACTGGGTGCGGTTCCGGCATCCGCTGGCGCGTTCAGCGGCCTACCGGTCGGCGTCGTTTTCCGACCGGCAGCAGATGCACGCTGCGCTGGCCGAGGTGAC
>Ga0306924_10000777_pt1 | contig 27675 bp, 22 predicted proteins | sample sta12Can44000111_FD_203756 | JGI IMG/M metagenome (GOLD analysis project Ga0306924, IMG submission 203756) | Lab enrichment of tropical soil microbial communities from Luquillo Experimental Forest, Puerto Rico - statanox.12C.anox.44.000.111 (v2)... | ecosystem: Environmental > Terrestrial >... | reverse complement strand
CATAGAGGAATTCATCGACCAGATCGAGCGCCAGATCGGCTGGACGACACATGCGCGCTGGGCGGCCGGGCCGCTCGACCAGCGCCGCTTCGACTATGTCCGCTTGTTGCGCCAGGCGCCGGCGATCACCGAATTGACCGAGCTGGACGGTGCGGGCAAGGAGCAGCTCAAGGTGTCACGGCTGGCCGAGGATTCGGTCGGCAGCGAGGAGGATTTCTCGCTGGCCCCCGCCTTCACTCAAGCAAAGGCGCACGACATCTGGTTCAGCCCGGTCTATTTCCGCAAGGAATCCGAGCCCTACATCACGATGGGGATGGTGCGCGCCGGCAAGAATGCCGGGGTAACCGTCGCGGAAATCAATCTGAAGCTGATCTGGGATGTCATCACCGCGCTGAAGATCGGCCAGGGCGGCTACGCCTATGTCGTCGATGGCCGGGGCCGGCTGATCGCCCACCCCGATATCAGCCTGGTGTTACGCGACACCGAGCTGGCGACATTGCCGCAAGTGGCGGCGGCACTGTCGGCAGCGCCGGCAGGGCCGGGCGCGGAACCGGCGGTTAGCATTGCCAAGGGCATCGGCGGGAGCTCGGTATTGACCGCGCATGCAGCGATCGCACCACTCGGCTGGCTCGTCTTTGTCGAGGTGCCGCTCTCCGAGGCGTTCGCGCCGCTCTACGGCCAGGCGGCGCGCAGCCTGGTGCTGCTGCTGGTCGGGCTCGGCATCGCCGCGATCGCCGCTTTTGCCATGGCCCGCCGGATGACCGGGCCGATCCGGGAACTGCAAACGGGTGCGGCGCGAATCGGCGCCGGCGAGCTCGACCGCCGCATCGACATCCACACCGGAGACGAGCTCGAAGGCCTCGCCAGCCAGTTCAACAGCATGGCCGCCGACCTGCAGAAATCCTATTCGGAGCTGGAACAGAAGGTCGAAGAGCGCACCGCCGAACTGGTGCAGACTCAGGCGGAATTGCGGGTCACCTTCGACAACATGGGCGACGGGGTCGCGATGTTCGACGAAGAGCTGCGCCTGGCGGCGTGGAACCGCAATTTCCAGCAGATCCTCGACCTGCCCGAAACACTCCTGGCAGAGCGTCCAAGCTATCGCGAATTCTTTCGTTACCTCGCCCAGCGCGGCGAATACGGCTCGGCCGATCTGGAAGCCGAGTTGCGTCGCGCCGTCGAAGATACCGAACGGGAATTGCGCTTGGAGCGCACGCGCCCGGATGGGCGGGTCGTCGAGGTGCGGCGCAACCCGGTGCCGGGCGGCGGGTTTGTGCTGATTTACAGCGACATCACCGAACGCAAGCGCGCCGAGGAACAGATCCACGCTGCGCGGGATGCCGCCGAAGCCGCCTATCGCGACCTGAAGGCAGCCCAGGCGAGCCTTGTCCAGGCCGAGAAGATGGCCTCGCTCGGGCAATTGACCGCCGGCATCGCTCACGAGATCAAGAACCCGCTCAACTTCGTCAACAACTTCGCCGAGCTCTCGGTCGAATTGCTCGACGAGCTGAAGGAGACCACCGCCCCGGCATTGGCGGCGCTTGACGCCGACAAGCGGGCCGACATCGACGAGGTCGTCGGCATGCTGACCGGCAACCTCGAAAAGATCACCGAGCACGGCCGGCGCGCCGACGGCATCGTCAAGAGCATGCTGGAGCATTCGCGCGGTGCCAGCGGCGAGCGCCGCGAGGTCGACTTGAATGCCATGGTCGAGGAGGCGCTCAACCTCGCCTATCACGGTGCGCGCGCCCAGGACACGAATTTCAACATCACGCTCGAGCACGATCTCGATCCTGCCGTCGCCCCGATCGAGGTCGTGCCGCAGGAGATGACCCGCGTCTTGCTCAACCTGTTCGGTAATGGCTTCTACGCCGCCACCAAACGACAGCGCGACGGCGCCGCGCCGGACTTCCGCCCGATACTCAAGGTGACGACACATGATCTCGGCGAGGCGGTCGAAATCCGCGTGCGCGACAACGGCACCGGCATCCCGCCCGAGATCAGGGACAAATTGTTTCAGCCGTTCTTCACCACCAAGCCGACCGGCGAAGGCACCGGCCTCGGGCTCTCGATCAGCTGGGACATCGTGACGCAACAACACGGCGGCACGATTACGGTTGACAGCAGCGAGGGCGCGTTCACCGAATTCGTGGTCCGTCTGCCGCGCGCCCGCCAGGCGACAATGGCAGCAGAGGCTGCGGGATGACTGCTCCAAGGAGCTTGTTTCGTCCGAAACGACTTGCTAAAATCTCCTTTTCGGCGATCGTAATTGCTGGCTTTACGTCCACCCTGTTGCTCCCCTGTTAGCCCGTTTCGGCACCCTGCACGCTGTGCAAAAGCCCCCTGCTCGCTAGGGCGAGTGAGATCTCGTAAGCCATTGATTAAAAAAACTTACTTGTCGATGAACCGGGCTAATCTCAGCGCTGATTTGATTTTTCACCCTGATACCCCGGCAGAAACAGGGTGAGGCGCTACTCCCATTCGATCGTGCCGGGGGGTTTTGAGGTCACGTCGTAAACGACGCGGTTGATGCCGCGCACCTCGTTGATGATGCGGGTCGCGGCACGGCCGAGAAACTCGTGCGGAAACGGGAAATAGTCGGCGGTCATCCCGTCGGTCGAGGTCACCGCGCGCAAGGCGCAGGCGAAGTCATAGGAGCGGGCGTCGCCCATCACCCCGACGCTTCTGACCGGCAACAGCACGGCAAAGGCCTGCCAGATCGCGCTGTAGAGCCCGGCATTGCGGATCTCTTCGAGAAAAACCGCGTCGGCCTTGCGCAGGACGTCGAGCTTCGCGCGGGTCACCTCGCCCGGGATGCGGATCGCCAGCCCCGGCCCGGGGAACGGGTGGCGCTCGACGAATTGCTCGGGCAGGCCGAGCTCGCGGCCCAGGGCGCGGACCTCGTCCTTGAACAATTCGCGCAACGGCTCGACGAGCCTTAATTTCATGCGCTCGGGCAGCCCGCCGACATTGTGATGCGATTTGATTGTGACCGACGGGCCGCCGAGCGGGCTGACCGACTCGATCACGTCGGGATAGAGGGTGCCCTGGGCGAGGAACTCGACACCGCCGAGCTTCGAGGCCTCCTCGTCAAAGACGTCGATAAAAGTGCCGCCAATCGTCTTGCGCTTGGCTTCAGGGTCGGTGACGTCGGCGAGCTTAGCGAGAAACAATTGGCTCGCATCGCGATGGATCAGCGGGATGTTGTAATGGCCGCGAAAGAGGCTCACCACCTCCTCGCCCTCGCCCGCGCGCAACAACCCGGTGTCGACAAAGATGCAGGTCAGCTGGTCGCCGATCGCCTCGTGCAACAACGCCGCGACGACCGAAGAATCGACCCCGCCGGAAAGCCCGCAGACGACCCCGGCGCGGCCGACCTGACGGCGGATCCGCTCGACCGCCTGGGCGCGGAAAGCCGCCATCGTCCAGTCGCCGCGACAGCCGGCGACTTTGTGCGTGAAATTGCGCAACAGCTCGCCGCCTTGCGGCGTGTGCACGACCTCGGGATGAAAGAGAACCCCGTAGAACCGCCTCTCATCGTCGGCAATCGCCGCATAGGGGGCCGCATCGCTTGCAGCGACCGCGCGGAAGCCCGGCGGCAATGCATCGACGCGGTCGCCGTGGCTCATCCACACCTGCTCGCGCCCGCCTCCTTGGGCCGTGGGGGGCCACAGCCCGGCGAACAGCGCACTCTCACCGAGGATGTCGATAAAGGCGCGGCCGAACTCCTGGTGCTCGCTCAATGTGACACGGCCGCCGAGCTGGGCGCACATCGTCTGCATGCCGTAGCAAATGCCGAGCACCGGCACGCCGAGCGCAAAGACGAGCTCCGGCGCGCGCGGCGCCTCCGACCGGGTCAGCGATGCGGGGCCGCCCGACAGAATCACGGCGTCGGGTGCGAAGTCGCGGAGCCGGTTTTCGGCAATCGTATAAGGGTGGATCTCGCAATAGACCCCGCTCTCACGCACCCGCCGCGCGATCAGCTGGGTCACCTGGCTGCCGAAATCGAGGATCAAGATGCGGTCGGACATGGCTCGCGCTCAAAAATGGCGACAAAGAACCCGTCGGTGCCGTGGCGGGCCGGGGTCAGCCTGAGATAGCGATCTCCGCCCGGCGCTGCGCCGCCGATCGTGTCGTGCCAGGCACGCGCGGCCGGCACCACCGAAAAATCAGGCGTGGCCGCGAGAAAGGCTTCGGCCTGCGCCTCGTTCTCCTCATGCAACAGCGAGCAGGTCGCATACACAACACGCCCGCCCGGGCGGACCAACCGGGCGGCGCTACGCAGTATCTCCTGCTGTCGGACCAGGAGGTCGGCGAGATCGTCTTTGGTGATGCGCCATTTGTCGCCGGGGTTGCGGCGCCAGGCCCCGATACCGAGGCAGGGCGCGTCGACTAGCACCCGGTCGAAGCTGCCAGCGCGGCGCTTGATCCATTTGTCGCGCTCGCTGGTCAGCGCGCGCCGTTCGACATTGCCGACCCCGGCGCGGCGCAGCCGGAGCGTCCCGCGTTCGAGCCGATGGGCCGAGACGTCGCAAGCGACGAGCTTGCCGCGGTTGGCCATGCTCGCGGCAAGTGCCAGCGTCTTGCCGCCGGCTCCGGCGCAGAAATCGACGACTCGCATACCGGGCCTCGCGTCGACGAGAAGTGTCGCGATCTGCGAGCCCTCGTCCTGCACCTCGACGAGGCCTTCCTTGAACGCTGCGAGACCGCCGAGCGGCACCCGCGCGGCGAGCCGCAAGCCGATCGGCGACCAAGGGGTGGGTTCGACCGCGACCCCTTCGGCAGCGAGGGCGCGGCGCGCCGTCGCCCGGTCGGCCTTGAGCAGATTGACCCGCAGATCGATTGGTGCCGAAGCATTTAGCGCCGCCATCTCACGCTCCAGCTCCTTGCCGAAGACCTGTTCGAGATGGGGTTCGAGCCATTCCGGCAGATCGTTCGCCACCGCTCGCGACATCTCGGGATGGCGCAGGGTGTGCCGGGCGAGGCCCCGCACCAGCCGTTCTTCGGCCTCACTCAGCGACGCCGGCCGGAACCGGTCGCCGTCGCAGCACCCAGCGACGGTTTCGGGACGCCAGCCCTCGGTCAGCACGAGCGCCGCCAGCACCCGGCTTCTCGGCCCGATGTCGACTGGATGTTTTGCGATCCACCAGTCGAGCGCCGAGCGATGGCGCAGCCCCGCGTAGACGTGACCGGCGATGTGCGCGCGGTCCTTGGCACCGATATAGCGCCGGCGCCGGAAATAATCGGCCGCGACGTCGTCAGCCGGCCGCTCGCCAGTATCGATCGCGGCGAGAATGTCGATCGCGGCAGCGACCTGCGCGCCCGGGGTCAAACTGCTTCCGCGGGTCAGCGGTCCGCCGAGTAGTTCGGCGCCTCACGGGTCATCGCGATGTCGTGCACGTGGCTCTCGCGCAGCCCCGATGGGGTGATCCGCACAAACGTGCAGTTCCTCTGCATCTCGTCGATCGTGCGGTTGCCGGTATAGCCCATCGCCGCTCGCAGCCCACCGATTAGCTGGTGAATGATGTTGCCGACCGGGCCCTTGTGCGGCACCCGCCCCTCGACGCCCTCGGGCACCAGCTTCAGCGTGCTCGTCACCTCCTGCTGGAAATAGCGGTCGGCCGAGCCGCGCGCCATTGCCCCAACCGAACCCATCCCGCGATAGTATTTGTAGCTGCGGCCCTGATAGAGAAACACCTCGCCGGGGCTCTCGTCGGTGCCGGCAAAGAGCGAGCCGAGCATCGCGCAATCAGCCCCGGCGGCGATCGCCTTGGCGAGGTCGCCGGAGAATTTAATGCCGCCATCGGCGATGACCGGCACGCCCGTCTTGCGGCATTCGGCGACGGTATCGACGATCGCAGTGAATTGCGGGACGCCGACCCCGGCGACGATACGGGTCGTGCAGATCGAAGCCGGCCCGATGCCGACCTTGATCGCGTCGGCCCCGGCCTCGATCAGAGCCCGTGCACCATCAGCCGTTACGACGTTGCCGGCGATCAGCTGGGTGTAGTTCGACAGCCGGCGGATCTGGTTGACCGTCTGCAGCACGCGCGCGGAGTGGCCATGCGCGGTGTCGACGACCAACACATCGAGCCCTGCGGCGAACAGCGCTTCAGCCCGCTCGATGCCGTCGGTGCCGGTGCCGGTGGCAGCGGCGACGCGCAGCCGGCCGTGCTCGTCCTTGCAGGCGTTCGGAAAACGCTGCGCCTTTTCGATGTCCTTGACGGTGATCAGGCCGGTGCAGCGATAGGCTGCGTCGACGACCATCAGCTTTTCGATGCGGTGCTGGTGCAGGAGCCGCTTTGCCTCTTCGCGCGAGACGTTTTCGTGCACCGTGATCAGGTTGTCCCTGGTCATCAGCTCGGCGACCGGCTGTCGTGGGTCGTCGGCGAAGCGCACATCGCGGTTGGTCAGGATCCCGACGAGCCGGCGCGAGCCGCGCTCGACCACCGGGATCCCCGAAATGCGGTGATCGGCCATCAGCCGCAGCGCGTCGGCAAGCGTTTCCTCGGGGTGAATGGTAACAGGGTTGACGACGATCCCAGCCTCGAACTTCTTGACCTTGCGGACCTCGTCGGCGTGCTCGGCGATCGGCATGTTGCGGTGGATCACGCCGATCCCGCCTGCCTGGGCCATTGCAATCGCCAAGGCACTTTCGGTCACTGTGTCCATCGCCGCCGAGATCAGCGGGATGCCGAGCTCGATTTCGCGGGTGAGCCGAGTCGCGGTATCCGTATCGGTAGGCAATATCCCGGACGCCGCCGGGACGAGCATCACGTCGTCGAAGGTCAGCGCTTGCCGGATTTCCATCGGCGCCTCCTTTCCGATGGCGGCGCAATATACACCAGGACGTTCTGCGGAAAAGCTCGACGCGGAGCGCGGCCCTCATCGGCCGCCGCGAAACCCGGTCGCGATAACATAGGTCTCGGCCGATTCGGCGCGGCTCGCCGGTGGCTTGGCATGCCGCAGCTCGGCGAAATCGCGCTTCAACGCGGCGAGCAGCGGCCCCTCGGCGCCGCCTTGAAACACTTTGGCGACAAAATCCCCGCCCGGCTTGAGAATTTGCGAAGCAACGGTGAAGGCGTCCTCGGCTATAGCGACGATGCGCAAATGGTCGGTCGCGGCGTGGCCGGTCGTCGAGGGCGCCATGTCGCTCAATACGATGTCGGCGAGGCCGCCGAGGGCAGCCTCCAGTGCCGACGGCGTCACCGGGTCGCGAGCGTCGCCGCAGAGAAGAACAGCGCCGAGCAACGGAGGCGTCGCAGCCACATCGATGCCGACGACACGGCCGCGCCGCCCGACGCGCTCGACGGCAACCTGGGTCCAGCCGCCCGGCGCGCAGCCGAGATCGACGACGCGTTGGCCCGGCCGCAACAGGCGAAACCGCGCGTCGAGCTCGATCAGCTTGAAGGCAGCGCGCGAGCGGTAGCTAAGGCGCCGCGCCTCGGCGACATAGGCGTCGTTCAGTTGGCGCGACAGCCATCGCGTCGAAGACGGTTTGCGCCGCCGCGTGCTGTGTAGGCGGACTATGGGAAGGCGCCCGCTCGGCGGGCTGCGTCCGTGCCTCACATCTGCATCAGGTCAAGTAGAATACCCTCGCGCACACCTCGATCGGCGACCCGCAACCGACCGACGGGCCAAGTGGCGCAGATCGCATCGAGAACCGCACAACCGCTGAGAACCAGATCGGCCCGCTCATGGCCGATGCAAGGATTGGCGGCGCGCCCGGCAAAGTCGAGACCGGCGAGATGGGCCGAGACTGCGGCGATCTGCTCAAAGGTCAGCATGCTGCCGTCGACCATCGCACGAATGTAACGCGGCAAGGCCAGGTGGATGCCGGCGAGGGTGGTCACGGTGCCCGAGCTTCCCAGCATCTGCACTCTCCCGGCGCGAACGTGGTGCCCGATGCGATGAGTGCGCTCAAACGGTATAAGGGCCGCCGCCGCCTCGGCGATCATCAGGCGATAGGTCGCGGGCGAGACCTCGGCACCGCCGAACCGATCGGTCAGGGTGACCACCCCGAAAGGCAGCGAGACAGCACCGAGAATGTGTGGATTCCGCCGCCCGTCGGGTGCGCGCGCGAACCGCAGCCAGACGATCTCGGTCGACCCGCCGCCGATGTCGAAGACGATGGCGTACGGGATGCGGGGATGCAGCAGGGGAGCACATCCGGCGACAACCAGACCCGCCTCTTCTCGACTGGAGATGATCTCGATCTCGAGCCCGACCTCCTCTTGCACCCTGGCAAGAAACGCCTCGCAATTTGCCGCGCGGCGGCAGGCCTCGGTAGCGACATAACGCCCGGCGGCGACTTTGCGGGCGGCGATCTTTTCGGCGCAAATTCTGAGCGCATCGAGGGTCCGCGCCATTGCGGCATCCGAGAGCGCGCCGGTCGCGGCGAGCCCTTCGCCGAGCCTGACGATGCGCGAGAAGGCGTCGACGACGCGGAAGCCAGAGCCGGCCTGCCGAGCTACCAGCAGCCGACAGTTGTTGGTCCCCAGATCGAGCGCGGCGAGCTGGCGCGCCAAAGGTTGGACGACGTGCGGCGATGGGGCGCTCTCCCGGAGATCTTCAGAGGAGACACGCTCGGACCGCAGCACGGCGGCGCCACTTCTGGTCAATCCTCCACCGCTGAGGTTTTTCTCCACTGCCGGCTAATCATCCCACTCGAACCCGACGGCAATGCTAGCGCAGCCCGGCAGCGAATCAAAACCCGCTCGACGCCGGGTCGGGGTGGCGCCGACCCGGCCGCATTCCCTGCCGACAGGGAAAAATCGCGTTTCAGCCGCAGCAGAGCCCGTCCGATATTCAAAACCGGCGCCGAATCAACTGGCTAGTGCCTTTTGGCAGAGCCGACCGGCAGCGGAATTTGACGGGTCCGGCAGAGGAATGGCAGCGGAAATCAGCCGCCCATCCCCGGTTTGCCAGAATGAGCATTATATGTTTCTCGAAATTATCATTTCATCATATATGGGATGCCCCTGTGGCCGCGCAAGAAGCGGCCGATTGGGGGGGGGCGCACCGGGGCCTCTACACAACCGCGCGCCGGTGTGGTATCGGGTGACGGTCTCGCCGGCGCGCTTTTGCCCGGCGACGGCGGCCCTTGTGGATGGGGGATCGTCTAACGGTAGGACAGCGGACTCTGACTCCGCCAGTCTAGGTTCGAATCCTAGTCCCCCAGCCAACTGATATCATTAGGATTTTTGCTTCAGAGGCCGCCTCCGGGCGGCCTTAGTTGCATTTTTGCGTCTCCTCTAGTTTCCTTGATTTTCCTCGCGTCTCCGGCCATCTCTTCGCGTTCCTGCAACTTGGATGCGACGAGAAATGCGCAGCAACCGACTACTCCGCCTGAGCCGAGCATGCCCGCCCCGATGGCGCCGACGTTGAAGGCGGTCAGCTAATGATTTGGGCGCTGATGGAGTTGCTCGTCGAGCGCATGCCGTATCAGGCTCTGTTCGACTGGTATGAGGCTGAGACGGGGCCGTTGCGGGCAGCTGAGACATAGTCCGTTAGCAGGCCTGCCTCAGCCGCGCTTGAATATACCGGTTGATTGCGTTGTCGCTGACCGGCTCGTAATGCTCGTCGCAGAGGCGCTCGATGCGGCCTGCAGACATGTCCGCAGCGGCCCGCCGCGTCAGAACCGTCAGCCGCTCAAGGCGCCACATTGTTTGTGTTGGTGCAGCCGAATGGCCCTCAAGGGCCTATCACGTTGCCCACGTTGTTTGTGGTGTTGCAGCCCGCGCCGCTTAGCCTGATGGAGCCAACGTCACCGGCCGGATTTACGGTCGTGTTGTCGGTTACGTTTGAGGGACAGGTCACCGCTATGTCAAAGCCCAAAGCATCGGTGGCGGTATTGCCGATCACCGTGCTACCCTGGCCGATCGAAATCCCTCCTAATTTGTTACCACTGACGAAGTTGCCGGTTACGATTCCGGTGGCGCCAATCCCCACCCCCCCGAAGCCATCCGGGCCCACAAATCCAACCGCGCTATTGTCCCTTACAACCCCGTTGGCTTGTATTCCAGTTCCCGCACAGGGGCAGCCGCCGAAGACGCGCAATCCCTCAACGATCGAGCCGCCAGCCGAGGAGAGTGCTACCCCGCTACCGAAACCTGAGATCGACCCGTTCCGCACGGCAATGCCCAGCAGGCTGCCCGAGGACGACTGCGCCGCTATCGCCGTCGTAACGTTCAATCTACCGTCAGCCTCAGGACCGGTGATCGTAAAACCGGCGAGGTCGATCGTCACGAAGCTGGCAGTAATCGTCAGGCAGGTGCCGACGATGGAGTTCGACGTGGTGGTGCCCGAGAAGGTGAGATCGTTGACGAGTTTGTACGAGCCTGTTTTATCGATCGTTCGGCATTTCTCGATCTCGAACGGACCTCCTTCTTGTCGCCCGTCTTGTGGTTGCGCGTCAGCCATGGGCGCGAGGCTCATCGCGCCAAGGGCGAGCACAACCCTAAAAACCGCTGCTGGCCTTCTCATGATTTCCTCCGATATCGCACGGTCTGGCCACTCGCCTCTCGCGCGGTACCAGCGTCTGGCGCTCCCGTTATAGTTAAAGTCAACAAAAATTGTGTGATTTTGCGACAAGATGTTCGATCAAGACATAGCGGCAACCGAGCCGCTTGGCGCCAGAAGCCGGCGTCCGCAACCTGCGGTGATGCCAACCTCCAGCACAAAATTCGCGCAGCACGCGGAATGCTTAACTGGACCCAGGCCGAATTAGCAAAAAGCGCAGCCCTTCTTACGCGCACCGTCGAGCGCGCCGAGCGTGGCGAGGGCCGCGGATAACCGTGCGCACCCTCGAGGTGATCACCCAGGCACTCGAGGATGAGGGGATCGAATTCACCCAGAACGCTGGCGGGCTCGGCGTCCGGCTACGGCGGCGGTAAAAGCCTGTACCCATATTCGGGCAGCATGCCGGGCATGCCACCCGACGAACACATGCTGGCCTTGTGCCAGGTCGATCAGCTGCGAACCGATATGGCCCAACTCGAAGCCGGTCAGGAATTCTTGATGCAGCAGATCAATCGGCTACGACCGCACGGGATCTATGGCGCGCGGCAACGCTGATCGGGCTCATCGGCGAGATGGCGCGACTGTATGGCGCCGGGACCACCGTTCCCGATTAGCGAGACCGGCTCGCGTGCTCGCGTTTGGCGCAACGATAGCCGGTCTTCGTCTCGGATCTCCTCGCGCCGAACCCGTTGGTTCGATCGCCTTCCCTGGGCCCGGCGTGCGATGTACCGTTGCCCGGGAGGCCCAAAGCCGCGATCCTGGGCTATAACCCGAACTCCGGGCAATGTCGGTCAGGCCGAAGGGTCCCCCGCGATCAAAAAAAGACCTCGGGTCGGGGGGCCAATCCGACCGCGACTGACGACAGAGGAGCGCATGCAAAACGCAAACCTCTCTCAGGAAATATCACGCCTGTATGAAGAGCTCTCAGATCATATTCTTGCAAGGGATGGGGAAGGGGCAAGCCGGATATACCAGGAGCTGCTCCGCGCCGGACAATCGTCGGAGATGCTGGCCGCCCGTGTCACGGCAATTCAAAATACTCCCGAGCTTGAACTGTTTAGGCAAGCTAACGAACAGGGCTCGAGGAGCCCTGACGGGCCGCCGCAAGGCAGTGCCGAACCGGCGTTTGCGGGCGGAAGTATAATTGAACGCGCCGTTCAACGCTTGGATTGGATAGCCGCCCACAACGCCCCGCCCGGCCTCGAAGGGACCAAAGACCGGCAATCGCAAACCGATCCTGCGCGTGTTGCACGGGTTCTGCGGCTGAGGTTTGGCAGTGCCGGACCGACTCCGCTTCCGTTGATCTTCCGCTGCCTCTTCGTGTCCGTTCTAACCGTGGCCGCGGCAGGCTCTGGCATTTTCTTGCTCAGGCACTCTGCTGAGGAGAACGCCACCGCCGAGAGCGCACGCGCAACGGAGGCTTCCGCAACAGCCGCGCAGAATACGTCGTCGATCGGAAATCTAGCGATGACGCCTCTGGCAGCCGGCGCGCTGCAAAAGGCCGCGCCAGCAGGAGTGGCGCCGACACCCGCCCCGACTGTACCTGCCTCGGAGTCGCAGCTAGCGTTGGGGATCACACCATCTGTACCACCGCCGGGCGGGCCCGCGCCGACTGCCGCGAGGACGCCATCGAACGAGCCAGAGGCCGCAATGACGCTTGCGGCGCCGACATCAGAAGCGATGTCGCAGAAACCGCCTATTAACCCGGCTTTTTCCCGTGCAGAGATCGCTGCACTTGTGTCGCGCGGCGACTGGTTATTCGCAACGGGCGATGTCGACTCGGCACGTCTTCTTTACCAGCGTGCCGCGGATGCAGGAGAAGCGCGAGCGGCGGTGAGATTGGGGGAGACTTTCGATCCGATCTTTCTGAACAAGGCCCACTTGCGCGAGGCGCGCGCGGATTCCGGTATGGCCATGTTCTGGTATCGTCGTGCGCGCGACCTCGGCGCCATCGGCGTCGCCAGTCGGCTGAAAAGCCTCGAAGCAAAACTGCCATGAGGCGCTGTAATATTGCGGATCCGTTCATTGATATCTCGATAAAAGCTCCGCCAGTTGGTCTTACCGCCTTACGCAATTGTCGGCGCAGCACGGCCGCTGGCGCGAGGCGGGAGCGCACACGGCTTCGGGTCGGCCGGATGACAGAATCTCGTCGGCGCGATGAAGCCACATGCTGAGGGGGTGATTCGCTTGAGGGCACGGCAACTCGATCTGTTGTCGGAGGGATTGGACCGGTCGTGCGGGCGGCCAACGTCAGGAATTGTCCCGTCATTGGCAGGGTGATCGAATAATTCGGCGCCTCCCTGATGACGGTAGGTATCATTGACGTATCCTCTTCGCTTCGACCTTTCGGCTGCTCGCGCCGGGAAAGCCCCATGGCTAGCGAAATCTATTCAAACGCGTTACCCGACGAGGTAGCGCGCCGTCTTCGAGACGAACGTGTTGAGCCCGATCTCGGTGCGGGGGGTCGGCCTCGACCTACAACGCAGAGGCGCAAGCCTCTCCAAGCATCAGAGATATCGGCCCCGAACCGCCGCAGCGACGCGGCGAGGCCTCCGGCAGGCATGCTGCTCCACCTCGTCTCGGTCGGGCTCGTCGCCGGCACGATCATCGGGGCTTTCTTTGGCACCGGCTTTTTCCTGCTCGTCTCGCCTCAGAGCGAAACGATCACTGACCGATACTCTCTGCACATCTATGGGAGCGGCGCGGAAGGGGGGCGCCAGGTTAGGCTCGTTTCACACTTGGCTGCAGTGAATGTCCTGCCGGGTTCGCTCCTCCATCAACGCCAGGCAGCCGATGAGGCGGTGCCACTGGCGCAGAGCACGGCAGTGCAAGAGTTCCCGCCAGCACGCCCCAACGGCGACCCGCCCGCGGCCGCCTCGGCGGCCGAGCCAGCATCGGTCTCTGCGCCTCCGGCTGCCTCCTCGACGCCATCGGCGAACCCGCCCCCGTTCGTCGCGGAGGTCGCCGCACTTCCTGCCGGTATGAAGGCCCGCCCGGCCCGCGATGGCCATCGTGCCCACACTCGAACAGCATCGGAACACCGGCGTCCCATACCCCACCCGCGGCGTGCCAAGGCCTAACGCCACCGCAAATCGCGCTCCTTCGGCGAGATGCTCACCCGGCAGACTAAGCCTTTCCGCCAAGCCCCAACAACACCGCAGGCAGAACAGCCGGATCCGAAAGACGCGAGATATCGGAGTGCCAGCTTATCGGCGTGACGCCTGCGAGCCTTTAAGAAGGCGACTGAGTTCCGCGCGGTTTAATTTTTCAGTGATGTTGTGATCGCCCTCGGCCGCGCTTGCATGATGCGAGGCGGCATGGCGCAATGGCGGGGACCCCGGGCTCACGGTGGAACCATAATATCCTGTGCTTTCCATCACCTCAGGTTTTTCGGGTCCAAAGGCGGCATCGCGCTGGTCGATGTTGCCGTGATCGTTACGTTGGATTTCGAAATTATGCACATCGGTTGACGGACCTTGCGTTGAGCCGTGAGGGATCTCGACTGCCGCGGCGCTCAGCCCACCATCAGGTGGCGGATTAGGAGACGGTTTAGCTTCAGTTTCCCCGCGCTGCATGCCAGAAGATTGTGGAGCTGGCGTTGAGGAAAGCAGGCTGTTTGCTTCACTCGAACTCGGTGATTTTGCCTGAACCGAAACTGGCACGGCACTGCTATCTGTGTAAAAAAACACGGTGCCGATTGATTTATCTTCAACGGTACGGTTGTCGATGCGTGACCCTGTAAGCGTTTCTTTGCTAATAGCAAGTATCGAGACGGAGGCGACACTAAACAACACAATAGTTGAAACAGCGACAAACGCGACCGAAACGAGATACCAGACCACGCCCTCTGCAGATCTCCGTTTCTCACTTCGATCGCTCAAAATTGGTATCTTGCCGACTCTCGGGGCATCGTTAAGCAGCATCACTTTGCTCCCGCGGTTCAGGCTCAGAGAGGTAGGTTTACCTTCCGATCCTCCAGTTTATTAAGATATGTATCCCGCATCCCGTATAAAGTAGCGACTTCAAGCCCACTCGCGGGGGATATGTCGTAAAATTCAGTGTGTTGCGGCGTAGCGGCCGAGGTAGCGGAAACTCCTCCCCCTCACACGCGCGCGAGACGATGCACTTGCCACTGCGCCGGGCGCCTGCCAATGCGTGGCAAAATGGCGGGCTCCCCTCAAGCGGCAGTGCAAAGTTGGCACGCCGAATCATTCTTCTCGCGCATGCGCGGCGCCCGAGATCGGGCACCATCATCATCTAGCCGGCCCGTATCTTGCGCGGTTCGCACAAGAGAGCGCGTGGTGCGCGGATCGTCGTCGCGAGCCGAACGGTTGACCAAGATATAGCGCTGGCGATGCGGAACAAGCCTCTGTAGTGTTCTTTGATTTAGGCCTGTCAATATACTGAACCTTGCCTGCTCTCTAGATACCTTTAGAACTCTTTGGTGATGCCGGCATAGAAGGTCCGACGCGGCGCATAGGCCGGGGAAAAGGCGCCGAGCGAGGTGCTGCTGCGCAGCAGATAGATCTCGTCGAACAGGTTGATCACGTCAAACCGGACCTTGATCGCGCCGAGCCCGGGCAGCTCGAACCTGCGCGAGACGCCGAGATTGGTCTGCGAGTAGGACGGCAATGAACCGCCGTTGGGTGGGCCGTTGGGGCGGGTGATCCGGGTCCCGGTTCCGGCGAGAAGGTCGATGCTGAAACGCGTTCCGTTCCATGTGTAAGACATCCCGGATGATGCCGTCATCAGCTGGCTGTGATCGGTCACGATCGAATGCGAATCGATATAGGCCAGGTCGTCCGGCGAAAAGTTGAACTGGGCGGACACGATGCCCTTAGCCTGCTGCTGCGCGATGGCCAGGTTCCCGTGATAGGAGAAGGGACCGTTCTCGTAGCTCGCCGTCAGCTCCACTCCGCGATTGGCGACGATGCCGTAGTTGAACGGAATGGTGATGATCGGCGCGCCGAACTGACCGAAATCGACACCGTCACGCGCAAATTTGTAATAGAGGTCGAGGCCGATCTTCAGGCTGTCGAACAGGTTCTGGCTCGCGCCGACATCGAAGAGATTGGCGCGTTCGATCTGCAGCGGGCTGTTCGCGGTCGACGGCGTCGCCCCTGAAGTCGTCAGGCCGGTGCCGTTGAAGTCGTTGAGCTGCGCCAAGTTTTCCGCCGGTCCCTCCTGGAATGGCGGCGGCGTGAACAAGCGGGCGTAGCCGGCGTGAAGGACCGTCGTCGGGGTGGCCTGCCACACCGAATTGAGGCGGGGGCTGATCTGGCTGCCTACGACAAATTGGCTGACAGCGTCGAACCGCGCGCCATAGTTGACGGTCAGATCCGGCACGAGCTGCCACTCGTCCTGCAGCCAGGCGCTGTAAGCCCAGCCGGTATTGCCGATGCTGGCGAAGATCTCGTTTGGAAACGAGGTTGCCGGCGTGCTGCCGAAGGTCGGGTTGCCGAACTCGTCGGTGCCGTCCTGCACCAGCACCGCCGACGCGGTCTGCGACGTGAATCGCTCGCCGCTCACGAACAGACCGCTGCGCAGCGTATGGTCGCTGGCGATCCTGCCGACGGCATCGACCTGCATCCCATTGGCAAAGCTCTTCAGCAACGCATTCTGGGAGATGCCGTTGAAGGCAATGTCGGAGAGCGTCGGGTCGCGCCGGAAATGGAGCGTGCTGTATTTGGTGAAGGCCGAGATCCGGAAATCGACGGCCTCACCGGAATGCAGATAGGAGAGCACGCCGAACTGGCTTGTCTCGTTCTGCCGCTCGTCGAGTAATGCCGGGTTGTAGGCGGAGACCGGAATGCCGTTGAGAAAGGTAATTCCGGGGAAGGTGGGCGAGGCCGGATTGTCGGGGATCTCGAACCGGCCGTTGAACAGGCCGGCGATCGCGGTCACCCGGTTCTCGCCGTCGATGATCTTGTCGAGATAGGCAAAGGCGTGCACCTGTTCGGACTGGTCGTGGATCTGCGTCACCGCCGGCGTCACGCCGTCGATGCCGTGGTTGGTGCTGAGAAAATCACCGGAGACGTAATAATTGAAGCCGTCTATCGAGCCGGCGTATTCGGCGCTCGGCTGCAACGTGTCGTAGCCGCCCCCATACATCGAGACCAAACCGCCGGGGGCGAAGAGCCCGTTCTTTGTCTGAATGTCGACGATACCCGATGTGCTGAGCCCGTATTGCGCCGGCAGCGCACCGGTGATCAGGGTGAAGGAGTTGGCAAAACGAGGGCTGAGGCCCTGGCCGAAATAGCTCAGCCCGATAGGGAGCGGTATTCCGTTGATGCGGAACTCCACCGGCTGCATCTCGTTGCGGACATGAATGCCGCCCGCCGACTCGGCGTCCTGGCTCACACCCGGCGCCTGCAGGAGAACCTGGTTGAGCGTGTTGTTCTCGCCGCCGGGCTGCGCCTCGATCGCTTGCCTGTTTACCGTGTAGATCGAGGCGCCGATCTGCGGCTCGATCGCGGCGCGGGCCGCCTCGAGCCGCTTCGCCATGATGTTTATCTCCTCGAGCTCGACCGGCCCGGGGGGCAGCGAGGGACTGGGCGCCGGAGGCATCGCGTCAGAAGGCAGCGCTGCAGCCGCCGGACCGGGTGCGGCAGCGATGACAGGAGCGAGTATCAGATCGGCGGAAACGCGATCCCCGGCCCTGACCGCGACCGCAGCCGTCGCTGTCCCGAACCCCCCTTTAACCCCCGAGATTGAGTAATCGCCCGCGGCGATCCCGGCAAAGCGGTAGCGGCCATCGGGCTGGCTCGTCGCCTGTTTGACCACCCGGTTACTTGTCGCGCGCAGCATCAGGTGCACACCTGGTAACGGCTGACCCTTGGCGTCCTCGGCGACGCCGTCGATCGCGCCGGTGAGCGGGGCGGTCCTCGCCGGGTGCGCCCCGCTGAACATCACCAAGAGGCTCAGAACTCCGATAATTTCCCGCAGTGCAGCCCGACTGTCTTTGATATCCTGTCGTCTCCTGTGTCTGATCCGATCACGCCCTTTAGCGGCGACCGGCCTTCTCGGCGAGGACGTGATAGACAAGCGCCCCTCAGTTCCGGGCACTCCTGATACGCTACACGATTACCCGCTGGAACTCGGATTTTTGCCGGCGGGGGACGCCGCGGCCCGCAGCTACGACGTGGGGAGAGCACGATTGCCCGACTAATGGCCTGAAGGTACAACGTGTGTTACCTGGATTACTTTCTTGTCGGCACCAAAAAGAATAGCGACGTGGGCGCCGCCGCGTGCAGTTTCGTACGGATATATCCATTGCAGTAATTCTGTGCCGTCAGCACGTGTGTTCGTTTCCGTAGGATTTCCAAGAAGCTGTATTGCGTCCTGTTTGGTTGAGACGCCGGGCACAAGCTTGTTGACCGCATCAATATCGAAGCTGCTAGCGTGCTGCGTGTACAGGCACGCAGAGAGCGCAAGCACCGTGGTCGTGACAATGAAAGCGTTCCTCATTTTCACCCCCTACCCCTGACGGCGACGGCAGCCTTTCGACTCACGCTTGACCACATCCCCGAAATCGGCGCAAGCGGAGTCCCGGGGGAGCACATGACCGATAACTTCAAATCGCTCCGCGCCAGCTTGCCGAAGCCCACCTAAAACTTGTTTCCAGTGCTGCCGAAATCATGCAAGACCGGCCCCAACCCGGAGACAAAGCTTTCGCGGCCCCGCTCTTTGCAATCACGACCATTCCGCTCCAACAGCCGAAGGGTAACCCGTAGGCATGGACGCGCCCCAATGGTCGCGCCCTGTTGGCCAGAAGTAACGAAGCGCCCAGATTTCAAACATAAGGCACACCGCGGGGCGACGGCCGCGGCAATCCACCAAAGAGCCGCTTAATGGCGCGGTCGGCCGTTCTGCGAGCTCCCCTTCTGCGTAGCAGCCGGACGTTCCGTTATTTCTGGCCTGCAGTGAACTAGCTCACATTAGTCGGCCGATTCCCGAGCTAGATTCCGGCGCGTGGGCCGATCAGCGGTCCATGTGCGAAATGTCGGTTCGCTCTTTGAAGGAGAAATGTGATGCCGAGGACGCTTCATGCGCATCTGAGACTCAACAAGGAATACGGCTTGAAGGGCCCCCCCAGCCACGCCGAATCCGGGGAATGTCGGTTCATAAGGGGGGATTTTATGAAAAACGCTCTTCTGAAGTTGATCGCCATCGCCACCGTGCTCGTTGCTGGCCTGACCGCAGCCCAAGCTCAAATCACCGCTGGACCAAACCGCCCAGCGACAGTGCCGTCCGGTTATCTCATCACGCCATTCGGCTATTTCCACCCAAGCTGCGTCGCGCAACTAGCTGAGGGGGATGAGTTGCGGCCAGATGACCACGTCATCCGGCACCCGAATGGAAGCTCTAGCAACATGCACGTGTGCGCCTATCCACATTACAGAGCCAACGGAGACAAGGTAGTGGGGGATGAGCGGGCCGCTAAGGACCCCAACATCAGCCATGCCTGGATTGAATATGCGAGCGTCACCACGACTAGCTCCTATGGCTTTTTGTACGCCTTTTGGAGCGTCCCCCCGACGCCGACCTCGAAGGACGGCCAGACCCTGTTCTTCTTCCCTGGCCTGGAGGACATCAACGATGTTGTGACCATCATTCAGCCAGTCTTGGGGTGGAATTCCGATTACGCCTCAGCGTGGGGCATCGCCAGTTGGAATTGCTGCGTAAGCGGTACGACCTACGAGGGCCCCCCGCAGCCAGTCAGTCCAGGAGATACTATCCTTGGCTATATGTTCGACACCTGTGCTGCGGGAACACTGTCCTGCGGTTCGTGGGACATCGTTACCTGGGATTTGCAAAACGGCAAGTTCTCTGAGCTGCTCAATACCTCAAGTTTCAAGCAGACCTTCAATTGGGCCTTTGGCGGCGTGCTGGAGGTCTATAACATCAAGCAGTGCACCGATTACCCCTCCAACGGCGGATACCCCGGAAGTCACGCAATCTCTTTCGATAACATAGGGCTCTACAACGACAACTTTGTCCAGATCGCCGAGCCGAACTGGTCCGTAAGCAATATATCCGGTGGATTGACTCCACAATGCAGCTACGGCGGATCACTGCCGGCGCAGGTAATTCTCACTTATTGATCCGCCTCTCTCTGTGTGGGGCATCCGGAATCCCCGGACTCCGCGATGCCCCCACCCCCCACGCAGCATCGCCTTGTCGCCGGCAGTGGGTGCGCCGCGCAAAGTCGTGAAACATGCCTTCTGCAAGAGGCGGCTGCCCCCAGCGCCAGATGAACCAATCCGCACCACTCTAAAGTGTTCTGGCGCCAAAACCGCACTAACTGAAAGAGCCCCGCATGGGGCTCTTATCTTTTTGGGCGAAGCGTAGTGGAACTGGGTCGTGGGCTGGCGGGGATGCGGGATCGATGGCGCGTGAAATGGGCAAAGGGCGCGGGCCCTGTATTGGCGATGTCGACGGCGCGCTGCAATGGCCATGGCGGGCCGGACTCTGACCCCGCCAGTCTAGGTTCGAATCCTAGTCCCACAGTCAATCGAAAAGATTGAGATTGTTGGTTCGAAGGGCCTCTTCCCACAGAGGCCGCGCTGGTTCTTTGCTCACCCGCCTTGGTGGGCTATTGAGCTGAAGGCTCGAACAGCGCCCAGCTGCCGTAGCCGACCACCCGGTCGCGCGACCCGGCCGTGTCGCCGGAGTTGCGCAGGTCGAGCCTGGCGATGCTCATGCCGCGGCGCTTTGCGACGACGAGCAAGCCGCTCACCGGAACCCGGCCACAGGCGCTCTCCGGCTCGAGGGCGCTCGGGTCGAGGCGCTCGATCTCCTCGGCGGTCCGGCGGTCGGTCTGCTGGCAAGTGCGATAGTCGAGATAGTGCGAGAGATCGGTCGAGACGACGATCAGCGTCTCGGGCCCGCCCCAGACCGCGTCGAGCACGGCGGCGGCCGCTTGCGACGAAGCCTCGCCGGCGACGATCGGGACCAGGTCGAATTCGCCGAGCGCCATTTGCAGGAATGGCAAGTGAACCTCAAGCGAATGTTCTCGTGCATGGGCTGCGTCGAGCACGCCGATCAGCTTGGCCTCGATCAGGCGCTCGGCCAAGGGGCGGTCGATCGGCACCGTGCCCAACGGTGTTTGCCAGGCCTCCGCTGAATCCGCCACCAACCCATGAAAGCCGACATAGTGCGACGGCCCGAGCAGAACGACGCGCCTGATGCGCTCCCGCGCCGGGGCGAGCCGGCGATAAGCGGCCGCGGCGACGGGCCCGGAATAGATGTAACCGGCATGCGGCGCGATCAGCGCTTTCGGCACCTGAGCGATCGCGGCGGTTGTGTCGCTGCAAAGGAGCTTGGCGACCTCGCTGCGGAGCTCCGTGGCGGCAGCCGAGTAGAACACGCCGGCGACGGCGGCGGGACGAATGGCGGGCAAGGGGTGGGCCTCCAACAAGATGCTTCCTAAATTATAGCAAAGACGGCGTTCTCGATCGTCTAAGCTCCGCTGCGGCTGCAGCTTCTTTTGCCATGGAACAGGAACTCGAAGGTTCGCATTTTCCGGCGCGCTACTGGCACCGGCTCGTCGATGGTCGGATCCAATGCGACGTCTGCCCGCGCTTTTGCAAATTGCACGAGGGGCAGCGGGGCTTATGCTTCGTGCGGGCGCGCGCCGGCGACGGGATGGTGCTGACGACCTACGGCCGCTCTTCCGGATTTTGCGTCGATCCAATCGAGAAAAAGCCGCTGAACCATTTCCTCCCCGGTACACCGGTTCTGTCGTTCGGTACCGCGGGGTGCAACCTCACCTGCAAGTTCTGCCAGAACTGGGACATCTCCAAGGCGCGCGAAATCGACCGGCTGAACGACCGCGCCGATCCCACGGCGATTGCCGCGGCGGCGGTGCAGCTCGGATGCCGCTCGGTGGCGTTCACCTACAACGATCCGGTGATCTTTCTCGAATATGCAATCGACACCGCCAAGGCCTGCCACGCGGCCGGCCTTGCCACGGTAGCGGTAACCGCCGGCTATGTCGCGCCTGAAGCGCGCCGAGAATTCTTCGCTCACATGGACGCCGCGAATGTCGATTTGAAGGCGTTTACCGAGGGTTTCTACCGCACGGTCTGCGGCGGCCATCTCGATGGTGTGATGGATACGCTGGTCTACCTCAAGCGGGAGACAAATGTCTGGTTCGAGATCACTACGCTGTTGATTCCGGGGGAGAACGATTCCGATGGCGAGATCGATGCGTTGAGCCGCTGGGTGACTGATGCTCTCGGTCCCGACGTGCCGCTGCATTTGACCGCGTTCCATCCCGACTGGAAGATGCGTGACAAGCCGGCGACGTCAGCTGCGACCTTGTCGTGCGCCCGCAATATCGCGCTCGCCAACGGCGTGCGGTATGTGTACACGGGCAATGTCCACGATTGGGCGGGCGGCAGCACATGGTGCAGCGGCTGCGGCGCGCTGTTGATCGGCCGCGACTGGTTCAACCTCACCCGCTGGAATCTTGCCGAGGACGGGCGCTGCATGGATTGCGGAACGCCGCTCCCCGGCGTGTTCGAGCGCCGCCCCGGCAGCTGGGGATCCCGGCGCCAGCCGGTGCTGTTGCGCCAGTAATCGATGCAGCAAGGGCGCGGAGGAATGGGGAGCCGCAAGCATGGCCGCGGTGGCCATATGTCCAAGTCGCCGCGTTTTCGTCTGTGGGCGCGGCTCGACGCCGAGCGGAAACCGGAGCCATTGCGTCCGAAGACCAAGTATCTCGGTTCGATCCGAGAGTTGTTTTCCCGCGAAAAACCGGGCTGATCCGGAGGATTGTGCTGCCGCTATGCCGAACGATCGCGCCGAACCGGGGGTCACCGCCGAACTTGCGGTCGCCGCGGTCTATACCCGCGAGGTCCGCGTCGGGATCGACCGGATATGGGAAAACGTGCTCGATTGGGAGCACCTGCCGGCGCTGCACGAGATTTACTTCGACGCCGTGGCGCTCTCGAAATCGGCAGCTGGGGCTGGCGGATCGAGCTGACGAAAACACCCGGAACCGGAGGCCGTAGAATGGTTGCAGAGCTACGGCTCGACCGGGCCAACGGGCGCTACTGCGTGCGCACGCTCGCCGGCGACGGCGCGGGAAGCGAAATCTGGACGTTGCTGGAGGCGCTCGGCCCGCTGCGGACCGCGGTCGAAGTGCGCTTTTATTTGCCTGACCACCGGCCGGACAGGCTCGCGGCGCTGGGCGAGAAATATCGGTCGAGCCACGCGCGTCTCTGGGACCAGGACGAAGCAATGATGATGCGGCGGGAAGCCCTCTCGACACGCAACAGAACGCGCCGGGAGGTGTCCCCTGCCCCGCTGGCCCTTGGTCCCTTGCGCGAACTGAGACAACGGTTGCCGCTTTGCGTCGAGTTCTACGGAGAGCCACTCCGACTCCTCGAGCTCGAGGATGGGGCGCTCGTCGCCCACGGCACGATTTGCCCGCACTGGCTTGGGCCGCTCGAGGACGCCGTGCCGCAGAACGGCAGGTTGCGCTGCCCTTGGCACGGTTATCTGTTCGACATCCGCACCGGGCTGAGCGCCGACGGTCGCGGCTATTGCCTGGCTCCGGCGCCGGTGGTGAAGGTTGATCCGCTGACCGGCGAGGTTACGCTCAACCCCGCTCCGCCGAGCCGGCTCGCGCCGTCCTGAGCGCACGCCACACTTTCTCCGAGGTCGCCGGGGCTTCGAGGCAAGGAGCGCCAATCCGCGCCAGCGCATCATTGACCGCGTTCATCACCGCCGGGATCGCGGCAATCGTGCCGGCTTCGCCGACCCCTTTGACGCCGAGCGGATTTCTCTCGGTCAAGGTCGGATTGTTCTCGACGTCGAAGCCGCAAAATTGGTCGGCGCGCGGCATGCAATAGTCCAGGAACGAAGCGCTGACGAGCTGGCCGGTCGCCGGGTCGTAGACCACATCCTCCATCAGCGCCTGGCCGACCCCCTGCACGATGCCGCCGTGGATCTGCCCTTCGCACAGCAGCGGGTTCAGCACGCGGCCGACATCGTCGACCGCCGCATAGCGGGTCAGCACCACCTCGCCGGTCTCTTCGTCGATCTCGACTTCGCAAAGATGCGCTCCGCTCGGAAAGGTCGCGGGGTCGGCGGGACCGAAATTGGCCCGCTCGGTAAAGCCGGTCTCGAGGCCGTCGGGCAACTGCAACGAATGAAACGATTGCTTGGCGACTTCGGCGATGCCGACCGACCGGTCGGTGCCGGTGATCGCGAACCTGCCGTTTTCGAAGCCGATATCGGGGACCGCCGCCTCCATCATGTGCGCCGCGATCTTGCGACCCTTGTCGATCAGCCGGTCGGCCGCGACGACGATCGCCGAGCCCGCGAGCTGGGCCGAACGCGAGCCGAAAGTGCCGATCCCCATCGTCACCAGGTCGCTATCGCCGTAGCGGTAGCGGATCAGATCGGCGTCGATGCCGAGCCTTTCCGACAGGACCTGCTTGAATGTGGTGCCATGGCCTTGGCCGTGATCCATGCTGCCGGTCATCAACACCACGCCGCCCGACGGGTCGAAACGGATTTCGGCGTGCTCGTAATCGCGGCCGCCGCTCGCGGCGACGGTGGTCGCTACCCCGATGCCGAGAAGCTTGCCCCGCCGTTTTGCGGCTTCCCGCCGAGCCGCCGCCCGCTCGTATTCGGCAAGCGCCAGACAGTCATCCAAATTCTTGGGAAAGTCGCCGCAATCGTAAGTCTGGCCGAGTGCGGTCGTGAACGGCATCGCGCCCGCCGGGATCGTATTGCGGCGACGCAACTCGGCGGGTGTCAGACCCAGCTCGTGGGCGGCTTTGTCGATGATGGTCTCGGTCGCGTAGATCGGCTCGGGCCGGCCGCCCCCGCGATAGGGCGCAATCGTCATCGTATTGGTCAGAACCGCGGTAACCTCGGTGTGCACCGCCGGGATATCGTAGGTATTCACCTGGCAGCCGAGACCGACCGATAGCGGGATCGTCGGCCGGTCGGTCGAGTAATAGGCGCCGATTGCAGCACTCCACCTGGTCCGCAGCGCCAGAAACCGGCCATCCCCGTCGAGCGCCAGCTCGGTGTCGATGACGCTGCCGCGCCCTTGCTCGTCGCTCATCAGTCCTTCGCTGCGCTCGGCGATCCAGCGCACCGGGCGCCCGATGACCTCGGACGCCCACAACGACAATGCGTATTCCGGGTAGCAGCCGCCCTTCATCCCAAAGCCGCCGCCCATATTGTCGCAGATCACCCGGAACTGGTGATGCGGGAGCTTGAATATTTGGCCGGCGAGTGCCGCCCGCGTGCCGTGGACGGACTGCACGGTGCAGCGGATCGTATAGCGGTCCTGATCGCGGTCGTAGTCGGCAAGGCAGCCGCGCGGCTCCATCGAATTGGCGGTGACCCGGTTGATGACCGTCTTGCTGCGGATGAGATGGTCGGCTTTTGCGAAGGCGGCATCAACGGCGTTGCGGTCGCCGATTTCGTGGAAGAACGCCTCGTTACCAGGGTTGTCGTCCCACAGCGCCGGGGCTCCCGGTACCAATGCGGCTTCGGCCCCGACGACCGCCGGTAACACCGCGTAATCAGCGGCGATCTGCTCGGCGGCGTCCTTCGCCTGGTTAATGGTTTCGGCGACGACGAATGCGACCGGGTCTCCGACATAGCGCACCCGGTCGCCGGCGAGCAGGGGCTGTGGACAGACAAAGGCCGGAGCCCCGTCGCGCCGCCGGCGGCGCACCGCCGGCATCAGGGTACCGAGGCCGCGCTTCGCGAGATCGGCAGCGGTCAGGACGCAGAGGACGCCGGGCGCCGCTCTCGTCCGCCCGATATCGAGGGCGGTGATGCGCGCATGGGAGTGCGGCGAGCGCAGCACGTAGCCGTGTGCTTCGTTCGGCGCCCTGACGTCGTCGACATAACGGCCCCTTCCGCGGAGAAGGAGGAGATCCTCCTCGCGCCGCACTGGCATTCCGATTGATTGCACGCCCATCGCTTCGCCTCCCCGCGACCGGTCCCGGAGCGAGAATTATCGCCTGCCGCTCCGCGGGTGACCAGATTTCATCCGGAGAGGGCTCGGCTAGCGGTGCCCACCCCCCATGCCGCCCCCGTGCATGCCCGCAAACCCATGACCGCCGAAGCCATGCATGCCGTGACTGAAGCCGTGAGCGAAGCCATGGTGGAAATGGTTGAAGCGCTGCACGACGACGATCGACGGTGCGAGGCCGAAAAACCAAGGAGCGCCGGCCCAACCCCAATAAGGACCCGCTCCCCAATCCGAATAGGCAGAGAAGTCGGGATAGGCGTATGCACCGGGATAGGCGTTTGCATCGGGATAGGACGGGTACACCGGCGGTGCCGGCATCTCGTAGACCTGTGGCGGCAGTCCCGGAGTGGTCTGGGTGATCCGCCAGCTCCCGTTGGCTTGCTGGCAGGCCTCGATGACCGCCTGCTGCGGCTGGCCCCCGACCGTCAGCGGGACGGTGTAGCTGCTGCAAGCGGGCGGCACCCCGGGCGGTTGTGCACCGGCAGTCGGAGTGGGCTGAGGCTGTCCGGGCGTCGGTCCTGCGACGGTCGCATCGGGCAGCGGCTGGCAGGCCTCGCAGGCGAGAGCCATCGCCGCCACCAGGGTCGCAGTTCGACGCATCGCTCGCTTCCCCGCCGCGTCCCTCAAACCTGTCGCGTCGGGTCGTCGGCGAGCGTGACGATGAGCTTGCCGAAATTCCGGCCTTGCAGCAGCCCGATAAACGCTTCGGGTGCCCGGTCGAGACCATCGACGATGTCCTCGCGATATTTGAGCTCGCCGCTTCGCAACAGAGGCGCCGCCATCGCCCGGTACTCGGCAAACCGCTGCCACCGGTCGCCGACGATGAAACCCTGGATCTTGAGCCGCTTGCGCACCGCCGACATCAGATTGGGGCCAGGCCGCGGCGCGACGTCGTTGTACTCCGCGACCATCCCGCACATGACCATGCGGGCGAAATCGTTGAGCCGCGGGAACACCGCCTGCTGCACCGCGCCGCCGACATTCTCCCAATAGACGTCGATTCCGCTGGGGCAGGCTTGATCGAGGGCCGCGCCGAGATCGGCCGAACGGTGGTCGATGCAGCTGTCGAAGCCGAGCTCGGCCTCGACCCAATGGCATTTGTCGGCGCCGCCGGCGATGCCGACAACCCGCGCGCCGGCACGTTTGGCGAGCTGACCCACGACGGCACCGACCGCCCCCGACGCAGCCGAGACGACCACCGTCTCGCCGCGCTGCGGCCGGCCGATTTCATCGATCCCGACATAGGCGGTCAGACCCGGCATGCCGAGCACGCCGAGGGCGGCCGAGAGAGGTGCGGCGGCCGGATCGAGCTTGAGCAGACCGGCGCCGGGGACGGCGCTGTAGAGCTGCCAGCCAAACCCGCCGAGCACGTAGTCGCCCTCGCGAAAACACGGATCGCGCGAGCGCGCCACTTCACCGACGACCCGACCTTCCATGACCGCACCGACCTCCACCGGCCGGGCATAGGAACGCTGACCACTTATACGGCCGCGCATATAGGGGTCGAGCGAAAGATAGATCCCGCGCACCAGCACCTCGCCGTCCCCAGGGTCGGGCAGCGGCGCGTCGGTTATCTCGAAATCAGCGGGGGTCGGCGCCCCAGTCGGCCGCCGCTTCAGTAATGCCTGTCGGTTGCGATTTTCCATCGGCTCCTCCTCCCCGGTCGGCGCTCGATAAAGATAAGCATCACCTCACGGATTCGGAGGCCGCGGCCAGCGTACCGGCGAAATACCGATATCCAGCCCGTCACCGGCCTGCGTCCGGTTCGTGCCGAAGTGGGTGAGGCCACGCAGGCCGGGGCGAAACGGCTCATCTTGATCCCCATCGCGGCCTTGCCTGCGCCGCCACAGCGACGGCAGGGCCGTCGAGATCGGAGATCAGCTCACGGATTGCGGAGTTCTGCTGAACCAACTGCTCTCCCGAGCTGACGAGTGCGTCGACATCCGCATCGGGGATCGTCAGTCCGGTCGGGATCGCCTGCAGACGCTGGCGTTCCTGCGGATCGGGAATGCTCGCCAACGAAATATGCACCAGCGCGCCGCGCACATCGGCGCAATCATGCCCGTCGATGACGCGCGCCTGGGCGCAACGAACCTTGCGCAAGCTCGCGATCAGTTGGCGCAACTCGCTGGCGGTCAGGATCA
>Ga0306924_10000776_pt1 | contig 27686 bp, 25 predicted proteins | sample sta12Can44000111_FD_203756 | JGI IMG/M metagenome (GOLD analysis project Ga0306924, IMG submission 203756) | Lab enrichment of tropical soil microbial communities from Luquillo Experimental Forest, Puerto Rico - statanox.12C.anox.44.000.111 (v2)... | ecosystem: Environmental > Terrestrial >... | reverse complement strand
GCGAGATGCGATGAACGATGCTGCAGCTTCGGAGCGCCCGTATCGCTTCATTGGCAAGCCGCTGCCACGCAAAGAGGACGAGCGGCTGATCACCGGCAAGGGCCGCTTCACCGACGATTTCAATCTCGACGGCCAAGCCTATGCGGCGATGGTTCGCTCTCCGCATCCGCATGCGCGCATCACCGCAATCGATGCCACGGCGGCGAAAAACATGTCTGGCGTGCTCGGCATATTCACCGGCGCGGACTGCGCCGCCGACGGGCTCGGAGCGATTCCGCACGATCCGGTGCCCAAGACCAAGTACGACATGAAGCTGACCGGCCCCAGAGGCAACGCCGTCTTTGCCGGGCCGCATGTGCTGTTGCCGGCGGATCGGGTGCGCCATGTCGGCGAAGCGGTGGCAATGGTCGTCGCCGCGACGAAAGCGCAGGCGATGGATGCCGCCGAAGCCGTCGTGGTGCATTACGAAGAGCTCCCGTTCGTGCTGCATTCCGAAGACGCGATGGCGCCCGGCGCGCCCGCGCTCTGGGACAAAGCGCCCAACAATATCTGCGTCGATACACAATTTGGCGACGCCGAAGCGACCGAGCAGGCCTTTGCCCGCGCTGCGCATGTCGTCAGCCGGAAATTTCATGTCGGCCGCGTCACCGGCGTGCCGCTCGAGCCGCGCGCCGCGCTCGCTGCCTACGATGCCGCGACCGGCCGCTACACGCTCCATGCCGGCTCTGGTGGCGCGGTCCGGCAAAAGCGCGAGCTTGCAAGCGTGCTCGGCATCGCGCCAGAAAGCTTGCGGGTATTGTCATACGATGTCGGCGGCAATTTCGGCACGCGCAACCGGATCTTTGTCGAATTCGGGCTGGTGTTGTGGGCAGCGAAAAAGCTCGGCCGCCCGGTGAAGTTCACGGCGACGCGTGCGGAAGCTTTCCTAAGCGATTATCAGGGCCGCGATCTTGTCACCACGGTCGAACTCGCGCTTGACCAGGACGGCTGCTTCCTGGCGCTGCGCGCGACCAATATCAGCAATGTCGGCGCGCATTGCGTGTCGCTGTCGCCCTTGAGCAAAGGCGCGGGTCTCATTCCCGGCTCCTACGCCATTCCGGCGGCGAGCTTACGCGCAATGGCCGTGTTCACCAACACCATGCCGACCCAGGCCTATCGCAGCTCCGGCCGGCCGGAGGTGACTTATGCAATCGAGCGCCTCATTGACGTCGCCGCCGACGAGCTCGGCGATCAACTCGGCCTGGATCGCGTCGCGTTGCGGCGCAAGAATCTGATTAGGGCTTCGGCTATGCCTTATCGCAACGCCGTCGGCATGGTCTATGACAGCGGCCGCTACCAGGAGAACATGAAGTGGGCGATGGATATCGCCGACTGGAAGGGTTTTCCGGCGCGCCGCCGCGAAGCCCGCCGCCGCGGCAAATTACTTGGACTGGGACTTGCCAATTACGTGGAGTCTTCGATCGGCGCACCGCGCGAACAGGCGCGGATCAAAGTGCAGCCGGAAGGCCGCGTCGACGTGATCATCGGCACACAGCCGTCGGGGCAGGGCCATGAGACAAGCTTTGCCCAAGTCATTTCCGACTTACTCTCTGTCCCGAGCGATGCCGTGCGCATCATTCTCGGCGACACCGACGTGGTGGAGGTCGGCGGCGGTTCGCATTCCGGCCGTTCGATGCGCCACGCCGCGACGGTCTTCTCCAAAGCGGCGGTCGAGCTGATCGCCAAAGGCAAAGAGATTGCCGCGCTGGTGATGGATACCGCAGCGGAGAATGTGTCCTTCAACGATGGCCGGTTCGCGTCGCGCGACACCAACCGGACCTTCGACTTTTTCGAGCTTGCTCGTGAATTTGCGCGCGAGTCGGCACAGCTTGAAGTTCCGGCAGGGCTGAAGGATGGCATCGCGGTCGTGACCGACAACGAGATGCACGATCCGGTCTTTCCCAACGGCACCGCGATCTGCGAAGTCGAGATCGATCCGGATACCGGCGAAATGAAAATCGTCCGCTATGCCTCGATCGACGATGTCGGGCGCTGCATCAATCCGTTGATCGTTCACGGCCAGACCCACGGCGCGATCGCACAAGGCGTCGGCCAGGCGATGTCGGAGCAGGTTTATCTCGATCCGGATTCCGGCCAGCCGCTGACCGGCTCGCTGATGGACTACGCCATGCCGCGGGCCGATACGCTGCCAGCCTTCGCCGTCGAGATCGCCGAAGTGCTCTCCCCGACCAATCCGCTCGGCATCAAAGCGGGCGGCGAGGGCGGCACCACCGCCGCGCCCGCCGCCGTCGTCAGCGGCGCTCTCGACGCGCTGCGCCCGCTCGGCGTGCGCGAAATCGCAATGCCGGCGACGCCCTATGCGATCTGGTCGGCGATTGCGAAGGCGAAGGCGTCCTCCCCCGCGCAGCGGGGGGATGAGTAAATTTTAAGATGCCCGCACCGCTTCTCGCGCTTGAACAAATCTCCAAACGCTTCGGTGCAGTCGTCGTTGCCGAGCGCCTGGATCTGCGGCTGGCACCCGGCGAAGCGCTCGGCATTATCGGGCCGAACGGCGCCGGCAAGACGACACTGTTCGGCATTATCAGCGGCACGATCGCGCCGGATTCCGGTCGCGTCGTCTATGCGGGGCGCGACATCACCGCAATGCCGCCGGCGGAGCGCTGCGCGCTCGGCATTGGCCGCTCGTTTCAAATTCCGCAGCCATTCGGCGGCATGAGCGTTTTCGAAAATCTGGTTGTCGCGGCGGCATTCGGCGGCGGCCGGCGCGAGCGCGATGCTTACGAAAGCTGCATGGCGATCCTGCAACGCTGCGGCCTCGCAGGAAAAGCCAACCGGCCGGCTGGCAGTCTCACGCTCCTTGACCGCAAGCGTCTCGAACTTGCGCGCGCCTTGGCGTCCGAACCCAACGTGCTTTTGCTTGACGAAGTCGCCGGCGGTCTGACCGAGCACGAATGTCAGGCGCTGATCGCGCTCATTGGCGAGATCAAAGCGAGCGGCGTGTCGATCGTCTGGATCGAGCATATCGTGCATGCTTTGCTCGCCAGCATCGACCGATTGCTCGTTCTGCATAATGGCGCGTTCATTGCGGATGGCGATCCGCAAACGGTGATTAGGAGCCCGCAGGTTGCCGAAATCTATATTGGGCAAATCGACGTGGGAATCGACATGGGCCAAAACCGCGTGGGAACGGCCGATGTCTGAAACGCTGCTCGCGGTTCGCGGCCTCGAAGCCTTCTACGGCGATTTTCAGGCGCTGTTCGGCGTGTCGATGGAGGTCGCGCGCGGCGAAGCGGTCGCGGTGATCGGCGCCAACGGCGCCGGCAAGAGCACGCTGCTCAAAAGCATCGCCGGGCTCCTGCGCGCACGGACCGATGCAATTACTTTTGCCGGCGAGCCGATCGGCGGCATGCCGGCCTATGCGCTGGCCGCGCGCGGCATCGCGCTGGTGCCCGAGGGCAGGGCGTTATTTCCTTCGCTGACGGTCGAGGAAAATCTCTTGATCGGCGGTCAGCTCCGTCGTCCGGGCGCCTGGACGCTGCGGCGTGTCTACGAACTTTTTCCCGCGCTCGGCGAGCGGCGCAAATTGCCGAGCACGGCGCTCTCCGGCGGCCAGCAGCAAATGGCCGCGCTCGGCCGCGCGCTGTTGGCCAATCCGCAATTGTTGTTGTGCGATGAGATCAGCCTCGGGCTGGCGCCGATCGTGGTGCGCGACATCTACGCGCGGTTGCCGGCGGTGCTCGCCGAAGGCACCGCGATCGTACTGGTCGAACAAGACGTGGTGCAGGCGCTCGCCGCGGCGGCGCGCGTCTATTGTCTGCAGGAAGGACGCGTGGCGCTTTCCGGCGCGGCGAAAGATTTAACGCGCGAGGCGATCGCGGCGGCCTATTTCGGAGTGTGAGGTGAAAGTGAGAAGCGTTTTCCTCGTCTGTCATGGCCGGGCTTGTCCCGGCCATCCACGTCTTACTTTCCGGCTTAAGTCTTGGATGCCCGGCACAAGGCCGGGCATGACGACTGAGTATTGAGGCAACGCTAATGCAATGGATCAATGTCATCCTGCAGGGCGTGTTGGTCGGCGGCCTCTATGCGATGTTCGCCGCGGGACTGTCGCTGATTTTCGGCGTCATGCGGCTGGTCAATATCGCGCATGGCGACCTCATCGTGCTCGCCGCCTATATCGCGCTTGTTGTCACGCAGACGCTCGGCATCGGGCCGCTCACGGCGCTGATCGTCGTCGTGCCGGTCATGGCCGCGCTCGGCTATGTACTGCAATGGTTCGTGCTTAACCGCACGCTGGGCGAGGATCTGCTGCCGCCGCTTCTGGTCACGTTCGGACTTTCGGTCATCATCCAGAACGGACTGCTGACCGCGTTTACCGCAGACAGCGTCAAATTGCAGGCCGGCGCCATTGAAGTCGCGACCATTCGCGTGGCTGAAGGTGTCTATGTCGGCGTGCTGCCGCTCCTGCAATTCGCCGTCGCGGTCGCGGTCATTGCCGCCTTGCAGCTTATTTTCTACCGCACCGCGATCGGTCGCGCCTTCCGCGCCACGGCTGATGATCCCGCGGTCGCGCAGCTGATGGGTCTCGACAATCGCCATATTTTCGCGCTGGCGATGGCGGCCTCGCTCGCGGTCGTCGCGATTGCTGGCGTGTTCCTTGCGGTGCGCGCCAATTTCGATCCGTCGCAGGGCCCGGCGCGGCTCATCTTCGGCTTTGAAGCCGTAATCATCGGCGGGCTCGGCAGCCTGTGGGGCACGCTCGCTGGCGGACTGATCCTCGGCGTCGCCCAGGCCATCGGCGCTCATCTCGATCCCGGCTGGCAAATTCTTGCCGGGCACATTGCGTTTCTGATCGTACTCGCGGCGCGGCCGCAAGGCTTGTTTCCGAAGGTGCGCAGATGACGGTGCGGGTCGCCTTCGGCGCACGCGGCAATTGGTTCGGCGCGGCCGCAGGCGCGATTGTTTTTGCGGCGCTCGTCGCCGCGCCGTGGTGGGGTGGCCGCGACGATCTGCAACTGTTGTCGGAAATCTACGCCTATGTGGCGATGGCGAGTCTGTGGAATTTGCTTGCCGGCTACGCTGGCCTGGTCTCGGTCGGCCAGCAGGCCTATGTCGGACTTGGCGCCTATAGCCTGTTCGCGCTGGCGATTCTGTTCGGCATTTCGCCGCTGTGGGCGATTCCGCTCGCCGGCGTGATCGCCGCCGGACTCTCCATTCCGGTGGCGCTTTTGGTGTTCCGGCTGCGTGGCCATTATTTCGCGATTGGCACTTGGATCGTCGCCGAAGTGTTTCGCCTTTCCGCCTCGCAAGTCTCCGCGCTCGGCGGCGGCTCGGGCACGAGCTTGCCGGCCGCCGTCGTCATCGCCATCGCGCCGACCCGGCAGTTGCGCGACTTCACCATGTACTGGATCGCGCTCCTTCTTGCTGCCGCGGTGCTGGCGCTCATCGTGCTGCTTCTGCGTTCGCGCTACGGGCTGGCGCTGAAAGCGATGCGCGACAGCGAGCTTGCAGCTTCGTGCAGCGGCGTCGACGTGTACCGCACGAAGCTTATCGTCTACATCGTCACGGCGCTTGCCACCGCGATGCTCGGGGCACTGATTTTCCTGCAGAAGCTTCGCATCTCACCCGATGCCGCGTTTTCCGTCAACGACTGGACTGCCTTCGTCATCTTCATCACCGTGATCGGCGGCATCGGCCGCATCGAGGGGCCGATCATCGGCACGCTCGTCTTCTTCGCCTTGCGCCAGACGCTGGCCGATCTCGGCACGATTTATCTGATGATGCTCGGCTTGGTGGCGATCGTGGTCATGCTGGCGGCGCCGAAGGGTATCTGGGGCCTCGTCGTCGAGCGGCTCGGCTGGCAGCTTTTCCCGCTCGAGCGAACAGTGCTATTTGATGAACGTAAACAGTGATAATGGCGGCCGCGCGGGCCGACCGGGAGGATAGAGAGAAGCTCATGGCGAACAAGATCATCATCAGTTGCGCGGTTACCGGCTCGATCCACACCCCAACCATGTCGGACGCACTGCCAATCACCCCCGATCAGATCGCGACCCAAGCGATCGACGCTGCGGCGGCCGGCGCCGCAATCTTGCACCTGCACGCGCGCGACCCAAAGGACGGCCGGCCGTCGCCTGATCCGAACGTGTTCATGCAATTTCTGCCGCGCATCAAGCAGGCGTCTGACGCGGTGGTCAACATCACCACCGGCGGCGCGGTGACGATGACCGTGGACGAGCGCATCGCCGCGGCGAAGCAGCTCTCGCCGGAAATGTGCTCGCTCAATATGGGCTCGATGAATTTTGCGCTCTATCCAATGGCGCGGCGCTACAAAACCTGGAAATACGATTGGGAGGAGGCGTATTTACGAAATTCCGACGCCTACATTTTCCCCAACACGTTTCGCGATATCGAGAAGGTCTACAAGACGCTCGGCGAAGGTCACGGCGTGAAGTTCGAGCATGAATGCTACGACACCGGGCATCTGTACAATCTCGCCCATTGTATCGATCGTGGCCTGTTCAAGCCGCCGGTCTTTTTGCAGCTCATCTTCGGCATTCTCGGCGGCATCGGCGCCGATCTCGATAATCTATTCTTCATGAAGCGCACCGCCGACCGGCTGTTCGGTAACGATTATCACTGGTCGGTGCTCGCCGGCGGCCGCCATCAGATGAATTTCTGCACCACGGCGTCGATGCTCGGCGGCAATGTCCGTGTCGGCTTGGAGGATTCGCTCTATATCGGTCCGGGCAAGCTTGCCAAAAGCAATGCCGAACAGGTTGCCAAGATCCGCCGCATTGTCGAAGACCTCGGCTACGAGATCGCGACGCCGAACGAAGCGCGGCAATTGCTCGGCCTCAAGGGTGCGGACCGGGTGAAGTTTTAGCGAGCCGTTGCTTTCGCGTTTCGCGATTTTACCCTCCCCTGGAGGGGGAGGGTCGCGCCCGAAGGGCGAGGGGTGGGGTGGATGCGGGTCATATTCACCCCCCTTCCGCTCGCTTTGCTCGCGACCTCCCCCCTCCAGGGGGAGGTGAGTGATCTCAAGAACGATCTAATCAAAGACTAATCGCATGAACACCATCGATCTGAAAGACCGCACCGCGATCGTCACTGGCGGCGCGCGCGGCATCGGCTTGGCGATCGCCAAGCGCATGCTCGCCTCGGCCGCGACGGTGGTGCTGTGGGACGTCGATGCGGCGGCGCTCGAAAGCGCGGTGGCAGCATTGAAGAACGCAAGCCGCGTTCACGCCGACCGCGTTCACGGCGCCGAAGTCGACGTCACGGATGACGCCGCGATCGCGCGTGCGGTCGCCGCAATTATCCGCGATGTCGGTAAGATCGACATTCTCGTCAACAATGCCGGCATCACCGGCGGCAACGCGCCGACATGGGAACTTGCGCCTGAGGTCTGGCGGCATGTCGTCGAGGTCAATCTGATCGCGCCCTATCTCGTCTGCCGCGCGATCGTGCCGCACATGGTGAAGGCCGGCTACGGCCGCATCGTCAATATTGCGTCCATTGCGGGCAAGGAGGGCAATCCCAACGCCTCGCATTATTCGGCGTCGAAAGCCGGCTTGATCGCACTGACCAAATCGCTCGCCAAGGAATTGGCGGCGACCGGCGTCCTTGTGAACGCCGTCACGCCGGCGGCGGCGAAGACTGAACTGTTCACGCAGATGAATAAAGCGCACATCGACTACATGCTCTCCAAGATCCCGATGAATCGCTTTGTCGAGGTCGACGAAATCGCCGCCATGGTGGCCTGGCTCGCGTCGGAGGATTGCTCGTTCTCGACCGGCGCGGCCTTCGACATTTCGGGAGGCAGGGCGGTGTATTGAGATGGAAATAAAAAAGCCGCCCGATCGATGGATCGGGCGGCTTTTTTGAGCACCAACCCCGCTTAAGCGTCGTAGAGGCTGTGCTCATACCAGCGGTATGGAGGCCGGTTCTTTTCTCGAAATGCCTTAAACCAGCGAGTGACGCGCGTGCCTGCCTTCTTGAGTGTTGCAGCCATTGGTGACCTCCGAGAAGTGCATCGCCCAAACTCTGGCTATCAATACCCGGACCTTGCCTTGCCGGCCGTGATAGCGGTCACACTTTGTCGCAATTAGTTTTGGTTTCGTGGACCTTTTCCCGGGCATTTCGTGGCCGTGGCCAAGGCCCATTGAGGCTAATGCGCGGACAAAAACTGGTGGGCGGTAGAGGGATCGAACCTCTGACCCCTTCCATGTCAAGGAAGTGCTCTTCCGCTGAGCTAACCGCCCGCTAAAGCCGAATGTAGCGCCATTTCGCTTTAGCTTGATGTTTTGCGCATGATCTTATCCGAAAACCGGTATCCACTTTTCGGGATCATGCTAGTTCCTTGCGCATGATCTTATCCGAAAACGGTACCCACTTTTCGGGATCATGCTTTGAGTCGCCAGACGTCGATGGCCGCAATAAATCCGGCCATGACGCCGTGACTGAGTTGGATTTAGCGTCGTGGCGCTGACAGCGTCAAGACGGCGAGTACAACGAGATTTTGCCCCGCATCCTTCGAGGCCGTCCGACGGTACCTCAGTAAGACGAGCTACGGAGTCGCGCCCATGCCGTCACATCCCTTGCGCTTTCTTGCGCTTGTCGCACTCGCTCCAGTATTGCGGCCACTTCTGACCAGCCGGGATTCTACCCGCCGCCTTGTCGGCCTTCCAATCGGCGCCACAGGCGCGCTCGCGGGCGATCATGGCTTGGCGGCCGGTCTTTCCCGTCGCGGTGGGCGTGGCCGCTCCGGCAGCGGGCGCCGGCGCGGCGCCCGACATGCACTGCTTGGTGAAATCGCGGTATTTCATTCCGCCGGTTTGGTTCGCCGCCTTCATCTGGTCCCATTGCGCGGCGCATTCCTTCAAGGTCTTGGCCTGCGCCGGCGCTAGCGCGGCGCTCGCCACGATCGCAGCAGCCACTCCTGCCGCAGTCCAAAAACGGCTGTTCATGACAGTCTCCTTTGCGGGACGTGCGAGGCTGTCCCACTGATCGGTTAAACGGAAAGATCGAAATTACGACGCGGTTGCGTCGGACACGCATTTCTTGGTGAAGCTCGTCTCCGCCGCGCCATGCAGATTCTGCGCCGCTGCCTGGTCCTTGCAACACTTCTTGGCGAAGCTGGTCAGCGCCGCGCCATGAAGACTTTTGCCGGTTGCCTGGACCTTGCAGCTGTCGTCGGCGAACGCCGCGGTCACAACAAAAAATGAAGCGAACACGAGTGCAATCACTTTCATCTTCGTCTCCTTAGCTGTTATTGAGCATGATCTTTTCCGAAAACCGGTACCCATTTTTCGGGATCATGCTCCGGTTGGCCAATGCACAATTGTGGCTGTCCTGCACGGACAGCCGATTACTTCGATTGCAGCGTGCCGTTCGGGCTGGCTTTGTCGACGATGTCGGGCAGGTATTGCGCCAACAGTTTGAGCGTCGCATCGACCGGCAGGCCGAGTTGCCGCGCGAATTCCTGAACCTGGGCGTTGCCGAGAATGGCCTTGAGCTGATCTTCGCTGATAGGAAGATTGGCGCCCGGCCCGAGCCAGGACTGTACTTGCGTATTCAGGCCGCCCTTCTGCAGCGCGGCGACCAGGCCATTGAGATCGTGATATTGCGTCTGGGCCAGCACCGTATTGAGGACAGCGGGCAGCGCAGCCGCTTCAGCCTCGCCCAGGACCCCTCTCAGCACACCGCCGAGATTGAGGTTGTCCAACAGGCCCATGTTTGCCTCCAAGCAAAAGGTCGCTGAACCCCCGCGTGGAAGAAACCCCTCAATGGAAGCCTAGTCGAATACCGGAAGGCGCACCAGAGGCTTGGGGCATTGCTGGTACGAGCCAATTTATGGAGATGAAATTCGCGCTCAAGCGTTAGCGCTGCGCGCGACCTCGTGCGCGCCGCGTGTTGCCAACAGGCCGAAGCTGGCGATGAATGCGAGCGCGAGCGAAATCAGCACGTTGTAGCCGGCGAGGGAAATCCCGAGGAAACGCCACGCAGCCTCGTCGCAGCGCACGACCTGCACGCCGTGGAGCTGGTCGAGAAGCGAGCCGCCGGTGCGCAGATCGGTCAGCGGACCGGAGCAATCGGGCGGTCCGGCCCACCAGTGCCATTCCACCCCGGCGTGATAGATGCCGAGCACGACGTTGCAGCAGGCGGCAATCGCTATCGCGGCAAAGCCGACGATCAAGAGTTTGCGCGGCGCGCGCGCCAGAGCAGCGATCGTCAGCAACAGCGAAAGCGGAATGATGACGTGATAGGGGATGCGCTGCATGAGACAGAGCGGGCAGGGCGCGAGCTTGAGCACATATTCGAACAACCACCCGCCGGCGAGTGTCGCCAGGCTGACGACAAAGGCGGCGCCCGCCGCCGTGGCGGCGGGCTCGGCGGCGAGCCGGTCAGTCCAGTTTGTCTTCATCGTCGCTCACTCTGGCGCGCTGGCAGGGAAACGCAGCGGCGGCACTTTGCCAGTCCTGTGTGTCGAAGCAAGGGCGTCTCGAGGCAACGGCGATTCTGCGGTGCCGATAGACGCCGTGCGCACGCGACTATATAGAGGGTGCTTGTCGGCGTCTTTCTTGGCGTACTTCTTGGCGCATGATCCTACGGCAAAATCTGGTTTTCCCGGATCGCATCGGGGACGAGCTTTTCCGGATCAAGCGCTGGGCCCGTGTGGCGGAACTGGTAGACGCGCACGACTCAAAATCGTGTTCCGCAAGGAGTGGGGGTTCGATTCCCTCCACGGGCACCAAAGTTCGTATTCTATTCGTCTGAGTTTTTCCAAAAAAATCTCGCCACCGGCCACAGGGCCAAGATAATTTCAACCCTGGCTCAACACGGTATTCCAACGAGCGGACATCAGGGGAGCGCGCTCATCGATGTAGCGTTTTTGTGGCGTGCAGAGCACTGCGAGGCAATTGCCGCAAGACTCGCTTAGCGGTACCATTTCTATAGCCATCACAGAGGACCCCCCTTGTCGTGATGGTTAGGCTCCGGCCACGATCTTTCACCATCGTGGTTGGGGCCGCTTTCGTTAGCAGCCAAATTGCATCATCGAAGCCGGGCATCGCCCGCTCAGCAAATTGAGCTCTGAAGTCAGGCACCGAAATTTGCGGTGATGAACAGGGTGTCTCTTGGCGGTGTCAACACGAGCGGATAATCAAACAGAACCCTCCAGTAAGCAGATGTTTCCTCGATAACGTGCATGGGCGCGACTGATTCCGTCATGATTCACGCTCCTTGTCTCGACCCATCCGGCCTCATTAACTCGCGGCGTCAGGCCTGTGACGAACCGCACGCGTCGTATCCCTCAGGAGGTCGCGCATCACCGTCCAACGTTGATCGCCGATCAGGTTTAAGAAGGTTTTCTGCGCTTCGTCCCAGTGGGGCTTTGCCTTAGCGATCAATTTTGCCCCTTTCTTTGTGAGCGAGACGATCCGCGTTCGCTTATCGCTTCCGGCACGACTGCGGATGAGCCGATCCCGCTGCAGTGGCGCGAGCGCGCGCGTGATGCTGGTTTGATCCATGACCATATTGCGGCTGAGGCTAGATACTGAAATCTGTTGCCCGAATTCGATCATACGCAGCATCGAGTACTGCGTAATATTCAAACCACAGGTGCGAAAACGATCGTCATACAGACGGGAAACCGCCCGCGTCGCTCTTCTCAGGTCAAAACAGGCGCACTGGGCCAGCAAGTCCGCACGCGTCGTCTCCGTCATTTTGTAATCCGTTTTCAAAGCAAGGCTGTTGCGCGCCGTATCCCAATAGGCCTATGCTCTGCCTCAATTAATATGTGTATGCATGTAAAATAAGGAATGGACCATGTCAACGCAGACCAAACCAAGCATCGTGTTCGCCCACGGACTTTGGGCCGATGGCTCATGCTTCCAGAAGCTGATCCCCACACTGCAGGCGGATGGGCACGAAGTGATGTGCTCCCAGCACGGCTTGGACTCCCTGAAAAGCGACGTCGAGTGCGTCACCCGCTGCTTCGGGCGGGTCAGCGGTCCCGTAGTCCTCGTCGGCCACTCTTACGGTGGCACTCTGATCACCCATGCCGGAACGGACAAGCGAGTCGCCGCCCTGGTCTACATCGCCGCCCTCGCGCCCGATGAGACCGAAACCTCGCAAAGCCAGCAGCAGAAATTCCCCGTCACGGACGTATTTTCTCACATCGAAGTCGCTGATGGACGCATCTGGCTAAAGCCTGACGGTATCGGGTGTTTCGCGGGTGATCTGCCTGAGGCGGAGCAGAAGGTTGTGTGGGCGACCCAAGCCGCGCCTGTGCCCGACCTGTTCAACCAAAAAGTCGAAGGCGCCGCCTGGCGGTCGAAGCCGAGCTGGTACATCGTCGCCGCCAAAGACCGCACCGTTCACCCCGAGTTGGAACGCTTCGTGGCGAAACGCATGGGGGCTACCGTCTACGAGGCTGATAGCAGCCATGTCCCGATGCTTTCCAAGCCCGACCTCGTGATCGACGTGATCCGCGCCGCCGCTAAAGCTGTGACATCGTCGCAGCGCGCAGCCTGATCGCGCTACCGAGGTCGTCTTACCGGCGCATGGCGCAGTCGTCATAGTCTGCGCCGTCGTCGTGTTGATGGATTGGGACGGTTGCGAAGGTCGGAGCCGGAGAAACTACGGCGACGACCGCGTGACCGAGATGGGGCGCTACCTAGACGCCGCGCTGGAAGCTATTTTTCGCAATGCTGCTGAGTAGCGGTGGCGCAAGCCGCCGCGGCCGCAATCAGGTCGCGTTGCCTGAGCGCCGACTGGTTGAAATCGGGATCTTATCAGGTCGTTCCGATATTATATTGAAGGCCAGCTCAGACTCTTAGAGCGCTCTACGTGTACGGCAAAGCATTATGGCGCAATCGCAGTCCATTCGCGAACAGCGGCACGACCAGGTTTATCCCACGCTCGATGCGCTCGAAATCGAGCGGGTACGTCGGTTCGGCAACCTGCGCTCCTTTGCTGCCGGTGAATCGCTCTGGACCGTCGGCCAGGTGGCTCCTGGCCTCATGGTCGTCCTCGCGGGCAGGGTCGCGGTCACCGAGCGCGACCAATTCGACAATCGCAAAACGCTGGTCGTCCACGGCCGTGGAAACTTTCTGGGGGAACTGGCGCTATTGTCGGGCCGTCCAGCGCTCGTGGACGCGATTGCGCAGGAGCCGCTAGAGGCGCTCATCATCCCGCCGGAGCGGCTGCGCGCGCTGATGATTGCGGAAGCCGAACTTGGCGAGCGCATCATGCGCGCTTTGATCTTGCGGCGCGTCGCTATCCTAGAAGCTGGGATCGGCGGACCGATTATCCTTGGTCGTGCAGAGAACGGTGATGTGCTTCGGCTGCAAGGATTTCTCAGAAGCAACGGCCATCCTCATCAACTGCTCAATCCCGAGGCGGACGCGCCCGCTAAGATACTGATTGAACGTTTTCACATCGATCCGGGACAGTTGCCGATCGTGCTGTGTCCTAGCGGACAACTGCTGCGCAATCCCGGTGAGGGCGAACTGGCGCGCTGTCTTGGTTTGGTGCGGCCGATTGATCCCGAACGTCTTTACGACGTCGCCGTTGTCGGTGCCGGACCGGCCGGTCTCGCCACGGCTGTCTACGCGGCGTCGGAAGGGCTTTCGGTTGTGGTTCTCGATTGCCGTTCATTTGGAGGTCAGGCCGGGGCATCGGCGCGGATCGAGAACTACCTCGGCTTTCCGACCGGGATCAGCGGTATGGCGCTGATGGCGCGCGCTTACAATCAAGCGCAGAAATTCGGAGCCGAGATGGCGATCCCCGACGAGGCGACAAGTCTTATCGCCGACGGCGCTGTCGGCCCCTTTATCCTCGAGCTGCAAATTGGCGAACAGGTCAAAGCGCGCTCCGTAGTGCTCGCCACCGGCGCGCGCTACCGGCGGCTCGATGTCGAGGACCTCGATGCGTTCGAAGCGACAAGCGTTCACTATTGGGCGTCGCAGCTCGAAGCCAAGCTGTGCGCCAATCAGGAAGTCGCGCTGGTCGGCGCTGGCAACTCGGCTGGCCAAGCCGCCGTTTATTTGGCGAGCCAAGCCGCCAAGGTTTACATGCTGGTCCGCCGCTCCAACATTGCAGAAACGATGTCACGTTATCTGGTGGACCGCATCCGCAGCTTGGCGAATATTGAACTTGTAGCCGGTGCCACAATCAGCGCTCTTGAAGGCCGCGATGGCGTGCTGAATGCGGTGCGCTGGCGGCAGCGCGCGTCCGGCCGGGAAGTGCGACGCGCGATCAACCATTTGTTCCTGTTCATCGGCGCCAACCCGAATACGGATTGGCTTGCCGGTTCCGGCATCGCTCTCGACGCGAAGGGTTTCGTTCTCACCGGACCGGAGGCCGGAGCCGAACGCCATGCGCTGGAAACCACCCGCCGCGGCGTCTTCGCCATCGGCGACGTGCGCGCAAAATCGGTCAAGCGCGTGGCTGCGGCAGTCGGCGAAGGCGCTCAGGTGGTGGCGGCGCTGCACTCTTACTTGGCAAGCGCTGAATCTAACTTCGCCGCCGACCCGGTCCTACTGCATCGCGCGCCAGAATAGTGATCTCTTTCTACGATTGTGGTTGTTGCGGTAGCGCTCAGCGTCATGAAAGGTGCGGTCGTTTACGCGCAGGACAAATACCCGCTGGTAACGCGGAAACACGCGGCAACCACTGAGGAGGCAGTGACATGGACAGGCGTACCTTCGTGAGTTTGACGGCTGCAGCGGCAGCAGGTTCGCTTCGGTCACCTACCGCTTTCGCGCAGACACCGCCCAAGGCAAAAAATGTGGTGCTGGTGCACGGTCTTTTTGCCGATGGCTCGAGCTGGTCCGAAGTGATTCCGCGATTACAGATTAAGGGGCTCAACGTGACCTCTGTGCAAAACCCGCTGACGACGCTTCCCGAAGCAGTCGATGCAGCGCTGCGCGTGCTCGGACGACAGAACGGACCGACGGTTCTAGCCGGACACTCATTTTCAGGAATGATCGTCACCGACGCCGGTGTGCATCAGAATGTCTCGGCGCTTGTCTATGTGGCTGCGCGCGCGCCGGATGCCGGTGAAGATTATACAGCCTTGGCCAAGACGTTTCCCGCGCCGCCGGCTGCCGCCGGCATAGTATTTGATGGCGACGAAGGCCGCCTCAGCGAGGAGGCTTTCCTACGTGATTTCGCCGGCGACTTGCCGGAGGCGAAGGCAAAGGCGCTCTTCGCGGTGCAGTGGCCGTTCCATAAAGAACTGCTCACCGGCAAAACTACCCACGCGGCATGGCGGTCAAAGCCGAGCTGGTACGCCGTGTCCACGGAGGATCGCACCATCAATCCTGATCTTGAGCGCTTTATGGCAAAGCGAATGGGCGCCAAGACGATCGAGGTGAAGGCGAGTCACGTTCGCTGATATCCCAGCCTGAAACGATTGCGAATCTGATTCTGCAAGCGGCTGGTTGATACAGTGCTCACGCGAGCCAGGAGGCACGCGTTCCGAAAGCGCCTCGTTCACCCGCCTGAGTTCGACTGTTCGCGGACTTCGGCTGGACGCGCGTCAATATCTGCTGATGACCAGAAGCGGACATGGGCGGGCCAGTATTGCTGCCGTGCAAAACTGACCCTTAACCCCATTTCGCCGGTATCAAATCCCTGCTGTAATCATCGATGCAGTTGGCGCGGTCCTAAGCCTTGAGGACGACGATGCGACGAGGCGATTTCATCGCAGGCATTGCTGTTTCTACCGCCATGCCGCTCACGGCCCGCGCGCAGCAGAGCTAGCGGCGGCCTGATCGCTTACGGGCCTAACATAGTCGACTCCTACCGGCGCGCCGCCAGTTATGTCGATCGCATTCTCAAGGGCGAGAAACCTGCTGACCTGCCGGTCCAAGCGCCAACCAAATACGAGCTGACCATTAACCTCAAGACCGCGAGGGCCCTTGGTCTCGACATCCCGCCGACGCTCCTTGCCCGCGCCGACGAGGTGATCGACTGAAGCGCAATGTCTGCTTCTGGCACAAAGCGGACACTGTCGCCGATTAATGTCCGCTTTTGGCACAAAGTGGACGTGTCGTGGACATGCGACATGTTGACTATCGGCGGTCTCGGTTTTCGATTTTTGCGCTAGATCAAATTCCAAGGTCACCCGCACAAACTATCAATTGCTCGCGAAGCCCGTTCCGGGAAAGAGTGCAATGGTCTCAGGGACCAAAGCGTAACCAACAAGCGGCCGACAATTGACCGGCGCCAGCTTCTGCTCGGAAGCACTGTGTTGGGGACAGCGGCGAAACCCATGCCGCAGAACGCTCTGAAAACTCAAGCGCGATTGGCCATCGCCGCGAACTGAACTGCTCGCCTTATTGCGGGGTGACCTGCTCCCAAGCGAGCCGGTCCGAGAATTGGGGGCGGCAGTCACAAGAGGCGACACGATGGTGTCGTTGTTTTCGACACGGACTAGCGAGAGAGGTGATGTCATGAAGATTGTCGTCATTGGCGGAACCGGGTTGATCGGATCCAAGGTCGTCGCGAACTTGAAGCAGAAAGGTCACGAGGCACTCGCGGCTGCTCCGAACACAGGTGTCAACACGATTACTGGTGACGGGCTAAGGGAGGCCATGGCCGGAACGCAGGTGGTAGTCGACGTCGCCAATTCGCCCTCATTTGAAGACAAGGCAGTGCTGGAATTCTTCGATACTTCCGGCCGCAACCTTCTCGCAGCGGAGGCCGCAGCGGGCGGCGTCCGACACCATGTCGCGCTTTCCATCATCGGAATCGACCGATCCGACAATGGCTATTTTCGCGCCAAGGTCGCCCAGGAGAATCTGATCAAGACCTCAGGCATACCCTACACCATCATTCGCTCGACCCAGTTCCTGGAATTCCTCCGCGGCATCGTGGCTTCAGGTGCGGATGGAAACATAGTGAGGATTTCGCCGGGCCTCTTCCAGCCCATCGCGGCCGAAGACGTTGCCGCCATCGTTGCGGACGTGGCGCTCGCGGCGCCGCACAATGGCATCGTCGAGATCGCCGGCCCGGAAAGAGCGCCGTTCAACGAAATTGTCGCCCGCTATCTGAAGGCGGTCAGCGACCCGCGTAAGGTCGTGAGCGATCCTGAGGCCCGATACTTCGGCGGCCGGGTCGAGGAGCACTCGCTGGTGCCGTTAGGCGAGGCGCGCCTCGGCCGCGTCGGCTTCGACGAATGGCTCCGCCGCTCACGAGCAGCAGCCTGATCGCTAACGATTTTGGCGGGCAGCGAGTTATTCAGGGTATCAACCCGCAGCTCATAAGAGAAAGGAGCAAGCCAGCGATGAAGAAAATTATACTCGTGTTGTTCCTCGTGTGCAGCCTCTTCCTCGTGTGCAGCCCGCTGATTGCACAGGACGCAAAGGTCACTTCGCTGATGTCAAAACCGTTGTCAGATATTCCGGGTAAAGAACTTCTGATGATAACGGTCGAATATCCTCCCGATGGCTCTGACCCGGTCCACCGCCACAACGCGCACGCTCTTGTCTATGTGCTGGAAGGCAGCATCGTCATGGGCGTGAACGGCGAAAAGCCCGTAACCCTTACGGCCGGACAGACGTTTTACGAAGGCCCCAACGATATTCACACCGTTGGTCGCAACGCGAGCAAGACCATGCCAGCCAAGTTCTTGGTAGTCTTGCTCAAAGACAGAGATGCACCTGTTCTAACTCCGGTGAAGTAGCTTTGGCGGCTAAATCGGTAACTACAATTTGAGATGTGAAAACGTCTCAACCGCGCGCGAAAATCCACCTGAAAAATTTAGCTGAGCGTGTACTTTTGACCCAAAGGGGACATTCACTGGCTGGTGGCGTTAGCTGCGCTTTGGGGGACACGGCACGTCGCCACCTGTTGCCATCTCATTGGGTCCCATTTCCGCTATATTATTCACGATCAGGCCAGCACTGACTTTGCAGGCGCGCTTTTCAAACAAGCGAGCTGTTCGTCATGCGGCGAGGGCATAAAGTCCACGTGGTCTGCCGCGATTTTTAGAACCAAGGATCAAGCGTCATGGAGAACTGGGTTGATATCGGCGGGGCCGATGAGCTTTCGGCAATCTCCCTTAAGCGTGTCACTGCGATGAACCGAGAGTTCGCAGTTTCCTACAAAGATGGAAAGTTTGGCGTTATTTCAAATACGTGCAACCACGCGGGCGGACCACTGGGTAAAGGTCGGCTCGATGGCGAGTATATCGTCTGCCCCTGGCACAACTGGAAATTTCACCGGTGCAACGGCAGAGGCGAACCTGGTTTTGAGGAAGACCGTGTTCCCGCCTATGCAGTTAAGGTCGAGGGCGGCCGCGTCTTAGTAGATCTCAGCTCAGCGAGTAAGCGGCATAAGAAACCGCATGCGCCGCATCCACTGGCACGCAAGATCGAGCGCGCGCCCGGACCATTGCGGCTTGTCGGTATTTCCACAACGGCAATGGACGCCCGCAATCCGCGCTTCTCTGGCTCAGATCATCTACTTGAGCACGCCTTGACTGAGGGTCGCGTGCTCGAGGCTGAGACGCAATTGATCAGCTTGAACAATCTTAAGTTCCGTAACTGCGAGGGCTACTACTCGAAGTCGGCGCACGCCTGCACTTGGCCCTGTTCGATCACCCAAATGGATGCCGGCGATCAGATGGACCAGGTCTATGAGGCCTTGGTGCACTGGGCTGATGCGATCATCGTCGCAACGCCGATACGGTGGGGGGCAGCCTCATCCCTTTATTTCAAGATGGCCGAACGACTGAATTGCGTGCAGAACGCAATGACGATCCGTAATCAGGTGCTCATTCGCAACAAGGTTGCCGGATTCATAATCGTCGGCGGACAGGACAATATTCAGGCGGTGGCCGGCCACATGCTGGGCTTCTTCGCGGAGCTCGGCTTCATATTTCCTCAGTTTCCCTATATCGCGCATTCGCGCGGCTGGTCGCACGAAGACATGGAGCACAATGTTGAGATCGTGCGGGACTCGAAGGAGCTCAAGGAAGGCGCGGCAATGCTCACCAAACGGTGTCTTGAATTAGCCGCGTATCTCGTTGCTCGCGACGAAGCCCCGATCTCGATTGAGCGAGGCGGGCGCAAGGCACACGCCATGCACTTGAAAGCCGGATGAATCGAACCGCGACGTCGACAAACTTTGTTCGGTACTTCTGACGCCACCGCCGAACCTGGACAGCGAGTTGAACTTCATTAGTCCGCTTTTGGCGCAAAGCGGACATGGCGATCGCGCTGAGCGATGTCTGCATTTGGCGGAATAGCGGACATCGGCTGGACGCGCGTCAATATCTGCTGATGACTCAAAGGCGACATATGCAGCTTGGAATCGGCGCACTGCAGCGCTCAGATCGTGGCCGAAACGGAACTCGTGAGGCCGTGGCCTCGGCATGGCCTCTCGGTTTACAATTCACGCGGAGGGTCTCCTGAGGGCGCTTGCCGACAGTGGAGATTCTATGGTCGCGCCATCCGTCTCTTCCGAGAAGCCGACCGCTGAGAGCAGACGACGCGCCCCTCTGCTTGTCGGGCTTCTAATAGCCGCGGTCGCCGCCGGGGGTTACCTGGCGTGGCAGCATTTTTTTGCGCACAATCCCGCCGCTGCGGTCGCCGAGGCCCCGCCTCCCGTTCCGGTTATCGCCGCCACGGTCCAAAAACAAAATTTCCCGATTGTGCTGACCGGGATCGGGAACGTCGCGGCGCTGAACTCGGCGACGGTCCGCAGCATGGTCACGGAAACGATCATCAGTATCGATTTCAAGGACGGGCAGTATATCAAAAAAGGCCAGCTCCTGGCCCAGCTCGATCCGAGCACCTATCAGGCGCAGCTCGATCAGGCGCAGGCCAATTTCACCCGCGACGAGGCTCATCTCGAAAATGGGCGGATCGATCTCGGCCGGTATGTCCCGTTGGCAAAAGAAGGAGCTGCACCCCAGCAACTCGCCGATACGCAACAAGCGAAAGTCGCTCAGGAAGCGGCCACGATCAAAGCGGATCAGGCGGCGATCGAGTATGCTAAGACCCAGCTCAGCTACACGAAACTGGTGGCGCCGTTCGACGGGGTCGCCGGAATTCGGCTGCTCGATGTCGGCAACATTATTCACTCGAGCTCGTCAAGGGGGTCGCCGACCGAGCCGAATGCTTTGGTCGTGATCAACCAGGTTCAGCCGATCAGCGTGATGTTCACCTTGACTGCGGCTGACATCCCGGAGGTACAGGAGGCGCTCGCGAAGGGTGCGGTCAAGGCGATCGCATTGAGCGTGGACGGCAAGACCGAGCTCGACACCGGCACGCTCGCAGCGATTGACAACCAGGCCAATACGACCTCTGGAACGATAACGCTGAAGGCAATCTTCCCCAATACTGATCGCAAACTATGGCCCGGCATGTTCGTCAATGTCCGGGTCGTGACGAAAGTGCAGGAGGATGGTCTGACGGTTCCACTCGATGCCATCCAGCAGGGGCCGGCGGGGCAGTACGTCTTTGTCGTGGACTCGGATCACAAGGTGGCGATGCACCCGGTCTCGGTGCGCGAAACACTCAATGGCGAGGCGCTGATCGACAAAGGCTTGAGCGTCGGGGAAACCGTTGTCGTGCGCGGCCAATACCGGCTGACGCCCGGTACCGTGGTGTCGCTCGCCAATGCGAACGGCACGGCCGCGGTGCCAAACCCCACTCCGGCAAGTGCAGGCCTGTTGCCGTGAACATCTCGGCGACATTCATCCGCAAGCCAATCGCCACGGCGCTGCTGATGGCAGCGATCTTGCTACTCGGCCTGATCAGCTACGAGCTGTTGCCGGTGGCCGCGTTGCCAAATATCGACACGCCGACGGTCATGGTCACCGCGCAACTTCCGGGGGCTGATGCGCAAACCGTTGCCAGCACCGTCACGACGCCGCTCGAACGGCAATTCGGCCAAATACCCGGGCTGACGCAAATGACGTCGAGCAGCGGCAATGAAAGCTCCACGATTACATTGCAATTCGCTCGCAGCACCAGCGTCGATTTTGCGTCGCAGGCCGTGCAGGCGGCGATCAATGCGGCAGCCGGATTCCTCCCGCCGATGCCAACTCCGCCGATCTATCGGCTCACCAATCCGGCAGATACGCCGGTGCTGATGCTGGCATTGACCTCGGAGACGCTGCCGCTCACGACGGTCAGCGATTACGCGAACAGCATTCTGGCTCAGAAAATTTCGCAAATGCCGGGCGTTGGACTCGTCAGTATCGGCGGCCAGCAGAATCCGGCGATCCGGGTGCAGGTGAACCCGGCGTTGCTAGCTGCAATGGGCCTTGATCTTGAAGCGGTGCGAACGGCACTGGCCACGGCCACGGTCGACCAGCCGAAAGGCACATTGTATGGCGCCAATCAGGCTTTCGCGCTGCAAACCAACGATCAGTTGATGACGGCGGAGGGGTTCAACAACTATATCCTCGCCAACCGCCCCAGTCCGTTCGTCACGACGACGACCACGGTCAACCCCAACCCCGATGTGATCGGCATGAACGGACCGATTCGCGTGCGCGATGTCGGCCGAGCCATCGTCGCGCCGCAAGATGTGAACCTGGCGGGCTGGATGAACACCGAGCCGGCCATCATCATCGCGGTCCAGCGCCAATCGGGAGCCAATGTCATCGCCACTGTCGACGCAATCAAGAAGGCGCTGCCGCAGCTCGAAGCTTCACTGCCGCCATCGCTCAAGATTCATGTCGTGTCGGACCGCACGCAGACGATTCGCGCCAGCGTCGCCGACGTCCAAAACACACTGGTACTGACGATAGGGTTGGTCGTCGGCGTCATTCTTCTCTTTCTGCGCAAGCTTTGGGCGACCGCGATCCCAGCGATATCGGTGCCGATGTCGCTGGTTGGCACCTTCATGATTCTGTATGTGCTCGGCTACACCCTCGATAATCTGTCGCTGATGGCACTGATCATCGCCGTCGGCTTTGTCGTCGACGATGCGATCGTCATGATCGAGAACATCGTGCGGCACATCGAGGAGGGGAAGCACCCGATGCAGGCCGCTTTGCAAGGGTCTGGCGAGATCGGTTTTACGATCATGTCAATCTCGATCTCGCTGATCGCGGTGTTCATACCGTTGTTTCTGATGAGCGGCATTGTCGGCTTGTTGTTCCGCGAGTTTGCCGTCACCGTCGCTATGGCGATTCTCGTCTCTGTCGTTGTCTCGCTGACTTTGACCCCTATGATGTGCGCCCGCCTCTTGACGGCGGAGAGCGGAACGCGACCGGGCCTCATCTCGCGCACGCTTGAGCATTTCTTTGATTGGCTGGCCGCAGCTTACGATCGCGCGCTGGTCGTCGCACTGCGCCACCGCTTTGTCACCTTGCTGGTCATGATTGCGACGATTGTCGCGACGCTCGTTCTGTTCGTCGTGATCCCCAAAAGCTTCTTCCCGCAGGAAGACACCGGCCTTATTCAGGGCATTGCCGAGGGCGCGGAAAACATCTCGCCGGAGGCGATGAAAGATCGCATGCGGGCAGTTCTGGCGGTGGTAACGAAGGACCCCGCGGTTGCCGCGGCTAATGCCTATATCGGCCCAGGCGGGCCGACCGTGACCGAGAATGACGGGCGTGTGTTCATCACGCTAAAGCCACCCAGTCAGAGGGTCGGTGTCGACCAGGTGATCGCGCGCTTGAACAAAGCGCTGCAGGCAGTCTGGGGCATCACCTTGTACATGCAGGCCGCGCAAGACATCACGATTGGCGCGCGGGTTTCCAAGACCCAGTATCAATATACGCTCGTCGATGTTGACAGCGACGAACTCGACCACTGGGCGCCTATCCTTTTAAAGAAGCTCCAAACATTGCCGCAGCTGACCGACGTCGCGAGCGACCAGCAAAGCACTGGGCGGCTCCTGAAAGTCGAGGTCGACCGCCAGCTCGCGCAGCAGCTGGGTATCAATCCATCGGTCGTTGATTCGATTCTTTACGATGCGTTCGGCCAGCGGGTCGCGGCGCGCATTTATACGAGGCTAAACCAATATTTCGTGATTCTCGAAGTCGAACCCGATTTGCAGCTCGGACCCAACGCGCTGACGCGGATTTATGCGACATCGTCCAGCGGCAAGGAAGTGCCGCTCAGCGCGTTCGCTAAGATGACCTCGACGGTTGCACCGATTGCGATCAACCATCAGGGCCAATTCCCATCGGTAACGTTGAGCTTCAACCTTCCGCCGAACGTCTCTATCGGCGCGGCCGTGACGGCAATCCAGCAGGTCGCGAAAGAGCTGCACCTGCCGGCTTCGATCGCGACGGGCTTCCAGGGCAGCGCGCAAGCCTTTCAGACTTCGCTAAGCAGCACACCGATCCTGATCCTCGCCGCACTGGTCGCGGTCTACATCATTCTCGGCATGCTCTACGAGAGCACGATACACCCGATCACGATCATCTCGACCTTGCCCTCGGCCGGGCTCGGCGCATTGTTGACCTTGATGCTGTTCGCCATGCCGCTCGACGTGATTGGCATTATCGGGATCATTCTGCTGATCGGCATCGTCAAGAAGAACGGCATCATGCTGGTCGACTTTGCGCTGGTCGGCCAGCGCGAGCGCGGGCTCAGCACCGAGAAGGCGATCCACGAGGCATGCCGCCTGCGCTTTCGCCCGATCTTGATGACGACGATGTGCGCATTGCTCGGCGGCGTCCCGTTGATGCTCGGCACCGGTATCGGCTCGGAAATCCGCCAGCCGCTCGGTTATGCGATCGTCGGCGGCCTGTTGGTGTCGCAGCTGCTGACATTGTTCACGACGCCGGTCGTCTACATCTACATGGACAGCTTAGGCAATTGGCTGGGCCGCGGTCGAGCAGCCGCCGTTGAGGCAAATGTCCCGGTGCAGTAGGCACGGGACCGGCAAAAGCTGCGGGCCGCCAAGGAAAGGGAGCGCACCGCGCGCAAATCACGCAATGTCCACTAATGACCCAAAGCGGACACCGGACCGCCCCTGAAAGTCGGACGCGTACAATCACGCATCCTCTCCGTGGTATTGGTGATCCTCTCCATGGCATTGGTGGGTCGAAAGGCCTAAAATAGTAATGAGTTCGGGGGCCGAGCGGGAGCAGGTCCCATGTCAAACGACAACGAAGGTCCGCCGGAACGCCAAGCACATGATGAAGTCCAGACCGATTTTCGGTCAGATTTTGTCCTGATCGCCGAAGGCAGGCCCCCGTCCCGTATCGCACTGGCGCGCGAGCGGATGCTCATCAGTCGCCTTTATGTCGGACTTTTACAAAGCATTACCGACGACTATGGCGCGGCGTTTGTCGCTCAGAGCGACAGCTTGGCTTATCGAACTATTGGAATTTACGTATTTCTGCGCACGGTTCTGTGCGCGCCAGCTCGCGCAAGCCAGATTGCGCATGCACTACGGTTGCCGCGCGCGGCGGTTCTAAGGCGCCTGCAAGAATTGGTGAAGCACGGCTATGTGGAGCGGGTTGGTAACGCCTATCGGATCACCGACAAGGTGAACATTCCGGATCTACAAAATAAGTTGCAGCGTCGCATCAATATGGTGATGGAGACCGCAACGAAGCTCGCCAAGATTGGAGAAACCAAAGGCGCAATTGGACACTAGGGAATGGATCCCCATTTCAGACAGTGCGAAGCCCTTGAATTGTTGAGAATTCGGCTAGGCCTCCGGATTAAGTGTAAACAGCTCCTGAGGATGCGCAACACCCCTTAACACGTATCGTCCCACCGAAACGAGCCGACGTTTAATGTCCCCGACACTGGCAAAAGCCGACGACATCAGAACCGGCTGATCAACTGAACGGCACATTGCCGCAATGCGGCTCACTTCGTTCACCGCCGGACCAATAACGGTAAAATCGAGTCGCTCGCGACTCCCGACATTGCCGTAAAAAACTTCGCCGACATGTAAACCAAGATACATTTCCGTAACCGGCTTGCCCTCCGCTTCTCGGTGCTTATTCAAAGCGACGATGCCCTCGCGCGCCGAGATCGCCGCAGATAGTGCCGCCGTGCATGCATGCGTTCTGTCTTCCGCGGCGAAAATGGCAAGAGCACCGTCGCCGATCAGCTTGAGTACATCGCCGCCGTGCCCGTGTATCGCCGAGACGATGACGTCCGAATAGTCATTCAATAACGGGATTACCTGTTCCGGCGCGGTGTCGGTGATACGCGTGAAGCCGCGCAAATCACTGAACCAAACAACGGCTTCGATTTTATCGGCGACACCGCGCAGAATCCGTCCGCTGAGAACGCGCCGGCCGGCGTCGCGGCCGAGGTAAGTTTCCATCAGCGCTCCGGTCATGCGCGTGAGTGCTACCGATTTGATGGCGAGCGCGAGGTAGGGCACCAGCCGCTCAAGCGCTGCTATTTCGTCGGCGCTGAACCCGGCCGGCACTCTTGTCGCCCATGACGAGTAGACGCCGTCCATCTCGCCGATAATGCCATTGGCGGCAAAGCGGTTGATGATGGCGACGTAGTCGGTCACGCCTTCTGCGTACAGGTCTGATAGCCAGGCGAACTCGTCTTTGGTGGCGGCGTTCAGACGGCGACGCAACAGCGAGTCGCCGGTTTCCAGCATTCGGTAGAATGGACTGTTCCGCCACCGTGCGGCCGCCTGAACATCCTTGGGATCAAAACCAGTGGCGGCGAGCCCATCTGGGCTGGTGCGGCCGTATTCAAGGAGAGGAGGTTGAGCGGAGTCAGGCCCCCAGCGGAATAGCCGACCCTCGTGGACAGGATGAAGGGTGTCGATCAGCACGACGGTACGAAACAGCGGTAGTCCGGCCGCGAGGCAGCGGTCGCAGAACCCGGACACAATCTCAGTCTCGGAAGTGCCGGCCAAGCCAGCTTGCGTCAGCCATGCAGACAGTTCAGCGAAGAACAGCTCGTTCATGGCAGAATTATACAGCGCCACCAATTGTCAGGAGAACAAACATGCCGGACCACATCCGTCCTTATGAGCCCCTCAGCTCGGAGAATGCGGCTCTCGTTCTGGTCGATCACCAGGTCGGGCTCATGACCGGAGTGCGTGATTAGTCGATTTTGGCACGGCCTATGGGCGCCCAAGGGCACGCCGCAAAATGTGATCGCCAAGCTCAATTCAGCGATTCGCGTCTGCCTTGCCGATCCCCTGGTGCAGGATCGCTTCAAAAAAGTCGGACAGGAAATCTGGCCACCGGATTATCAAACCCCTGAAGCACTGGCGACACGGCAAAAGGCCGAGATCGCCCGCTGGACGCCGATCATTCTAGAGTCCGGTGTCAGGGCCGAATGATCTGAGCTTTTGCGGCGGACGAACAGCCGAGGGTTGCTTACTGACGGGAGCAATTGGCGGTGTGCCCATGCCGCGCTTTTCCTTTCACTGTGTTAAACGCGCAACACCTCCCCCGAACAATCCATGTTATTAAACACATATCTTTCGGGGGCACTGCCATGAACAAGTTGGCAACTTGCGTTGTCGCCATCACCGGTTTTGTCGGAACGTCCGCGTTTGCGGCGGATATGGGGGTGCCGGCGGCACCACCACCCGCGCCTGTCTGGAACTGGACCGGTTGGTACGTGGGCGTGAATGCCGGGGCCAGCATGGGCAGAGCCAAGACCGACTTCAACCGCGACCCTGTTACGGTGGTGATTAACGGTGCCTCTGGCAGCAGTCCCAGTTTGGCTTTGTCCAACACGGAGTCCCCCGACGGATTCATTGGTGGGGGTCAGATCGGCTATAATTACCAGCTCTCGCCGATTTGGGTCGTGGGATTTGAGGCCGACTTTCAAGGTGCTGCCGAAAAAGATAGCAATACTTTGACCAATCCCTTCGAACACCACCCCGATGGCTTTCTAGCAACAGGGACAACCGTTACAGACTACGCGACAAAAATAGAGTGGTTCGGCACAGCGCGCTTGCGTGCTGGTTATGTGTGGGGGAATGGGAACGTATTTACCTATGTCACAGGCGGGCTGGCCTACGGCAAGGTAGATTTAGAGGGAACGCAAACAGTCAGCGGTAGCGTATGTGGCGTAACAGCAGGTACCAGTACCTGCAATACTCCGAGCACTCCGTTCTCGATTGGCCACGCGATCGGTCACTCCAACGTCAACACCGGTTGGACGCTGGGCTACGGCACGGAGGGCCGGTTGGCTTTGCCTAACTGGACTTGGAGAGTTGAGTCTTATTACATGGACCTTGGCCACCTTAACGATACAGATTTAATCGTCGGCCCCAGGGTTTCTGCGAGTGGAGGGCAAGTCACCTCGAACACCCATTTCACCGACTGGATCCTTCGCGGCGGGCTGAGCTATCAATTCCACTGATCCGATTACGGCTTCCCGCAACAGTTCCGGCAGCTTGACGATATTCGCCGCGATCCACCGTGCCTTGTCGCGCGTCATTGCGAATGATGGGCCACCTGCCCCTCATCACCGCCGCCGCCGTTATCCTCGATGAACTCGATGAAGTCGCTGATGCACAAAACTTCAGGATATGACGGCGCGCACTTCGCAAATTAATTTCTAACTTCAACGAGATACTGGAGATGAGACGCAGTTTTAATTCGTACAAAATGCAACTACAACTTGTTGACAAGGATCTTGCCACTCTTGTTTGTATTAACGCAAATAGAAATGACGCCGCGGTGCCGGATCAAGATCCGGTCTCTCCACGGTGCTCATTCACAAATTAAGGCTGCCGGCTATTTCACATCGAAGGATCGC
>Ga0306924_10000775_pt1 | contig 27702 bp, 36 predicted proteins | sample sta12Can44000111_FD_203756 | JGI IMG/M metagenome (GOLD analysis project Ga0306924, IMG submission 203756) | Lab enrichment of tropical soil microbial communities from Luquillo Experimental Forest, Puerto Rico - statanox.12C.anox.44.000.111 (v2)... | ecosystem: Environmental > Terrestrial >... | reverse complement strand
GTGCGGGTGTAGCTCAATGGTAGAGCAACAGCCTTCCAAGCTGATGACGAGGGTTCGATTCCCTTCACCCGCTCCAGCACCGCTCGTGCTGGCAAGCCACCCCAAGGCTGCGATTATGTTGGAACGCAAGCAAATCGTTCCTATTTAAGGCGTGGCACGGCGGATTAGCCGCAACCTTGCGCGCACCTGCCAGAGATTTGAGAGGCAACAGAGAGCACTTCCATGGCGAAGCAGAAATTCGAACGTACGAAGCCGCATTGCAACGTAGGCACGATTGGTCACGTGGACCACGGAAAGACGACGTTGACGGCGGCGATGACCAAGGTGTCGGCGGACAAGGGCTGGACCTCGACGTTTGTGTCGTATGACCAGGTTGCGAAGGCCTCGGAGAGTCAGGGGCGGCGCGATCCGACCAAGATTTTGACGATTGCGACGAGCCACGTGGAATACGCCACCGGCAAGCGCCACTACGCGCACGTGGACTGTCCGGGGCATGCCGACTACGTCAAGAACATGATCACGGGTGCGGCGCAGATGGACGGAGCGATCCTTGTGGTGTCGGCGGCGGACGGTCCGATGCCGCAGACGCGCGAGCACATCCTTTTGGCGCGCCAGGTTGGGGTGCCCTATATCGTGGTGTTCCTCAACAAGGTGGACGTTGTGGACGATCCCGAGCTTCTCGATCTCGTGGAGCTCGAGGTGCGGGAGCTTTTGACCAAGTACCAGTTTCCCGGCGACAAGGTGCCGGTGATCCGCGGGGCGGCGATCAAGGCGCTCAACGGGGAGAAGGGGGAGCTTGCGGACGAGGCGGTGATGAAGCTGTTCGAGGCGCTGGATGAGTTTGTGCCGCTGCCTGAGCGTCCGATCGACCAGCCGTTTTTGATGCCGATTGAGGACGTGTTCTCGATCTCGGGTCGCGGCACGGTGGTGACCGGGCGCATCGAGCGCGGCAAGATCAAGGTTGGGGAGGAAGTGGAGATCGTGGGGCTTCGCGACACGCAGAAGTCGGTGGTGACGGGGGTTGAGATGTTCCGCAAGCTTCTGGACGAGGGCGTTGCGGGGGACAATGTGGGCTGCCTGTTGCGCGGCATCGACAAGGATGCGGTGGAGCGCGGGCAGGTTCTGTGCAAGCCGGGCTCGGTGAAGCCGCACAAGAAGTTCAAGGCGGAGGCCTACATCCTGACCAAGGAGGAGGGGGGCCGGCATACGCCGTTCTTCAACAATTACCGTCCGCAGTTTTACTTCCGCACGACGGACGTGACCGGGCAGGTGACGCTGCCGGCGGGCACGGAAATGATCATGCCCGGGGACAATGCGGCGATGGACGTTGAGCTGATCACGCCGATTGCGATGGAGGAGAAGCAACGCTTTGCGATCCGCGAAGGGGGCAAGACCGTCGGTGCCGGCGTGGTGGTGTCGATCACGGAGTAAGGAAGGACCGGCGGCGCAGGACGAAGCGTGGACGGTAGGTCACGTGCCGCGCTCTGCCTCATGACCGCAAGGTGGCGCTATCGGAGAAAGCATGAACGGCCAGAACATTCGGATCCGGCTTAAGGCGTTCGATCACCGCATCCTCGATGCGTCGACGCGGGAGATTGTGGCGACCGCCAAGCGCACCGGCGCGCAGGTGCGGGGTCCGATTCCGCTGCCGACGAGAATCGAGAAATTCACGGTCAACCGTTCGCCCCACATCGACAAGAAGAGCCGTGAGCAGTTCGAGATGCGCACGCACAAGCGGCTGCTCGATATCGTCGATCCGACGCCGCAGACGGTGGACGCGCTGATGAAGCTCGATCTTGCCGCCGGCGTCGACGTCGAGATCAAGCTCTGAGCGGACGGAACCAGCGAGACAGGACACCAAGCAATGCGTTCTGGGGTAATCGCACAGAAAGTTGGAATGACGCGGGTCTTTACCGAGGCTGGCGAGCATGTGCCTGTCACGGTGCTGCGCCTTGCCAATTGTCAGGTTGTTGCCCATCGCACGAAAGAGAAGAATGGCTACGCGGCGCTGCAGCTCGGCTCCGGTACCCGCAAGCCCAAGAACCTGACCAAGGCCGCTCGCGGCCATTTCGCCGTCGCCAAGATCGAGCCTAAACGCAAGCTCGCCGAGTTCCGGGTGGACGAGGGCGATATGATCCCGGTGGGCGCCGAGATTACCGCCGACCATTTCGTCGTCGGTCAATTCGTCGACGTGACTGGCACCTCAATCGGCAAGGGCTTTGCCGGCGGCATGAAGCGCTGGAACTTCGGCGGCCTGCGTGCATCGCATGGCGTATCGATCTCGCATCGTTCGATCGGTTCGACCGGCGGCCGCCAGGATCCTGGCAAGACTTTCAAGAACAAGAAAATGCCAGGGCATATGGGGGTCGAGCGCGTCACCACGCTCAATCTCAAAGTCGTGCAGACCGATGTGGAACGCGGCCTCATCCTGGTCGAGGGCGCAGTGCCGGGGGCCAAAGGCGGTTGGATCACGCTGCGCGACGCGGTGAAGAAAAAGTTGCCGAAGGATGCTCCAAAGCCCGGCAAGTTCCGTCTGCCGGAGGCGGCTGCCTCTAGCGGCCAGGCTGAAGCGGCGCCTGCGGAAGAACCCGCGGCCAAGGGCGAGGGTGAGTGACATGGAACTCAAGATCGTGTCGCTCGACGGCAAGGCGGCGGGTTCGGTCGAACTGCCGGACGCGATCTTTGGCCTCGAGCCGCGGGCGGACATCTTGCATCGCTGCGTGCGCTGGCAGCTCGCCAAACGCCAGCGCGGCACGCACGACGTCAAGAACCGCAGCGAAATCAACCGGACCGGGAAAAAGATGTATCGGCAAAAGGGCACCGGCTCGGCACGTCATGGGCCGGCCCGGGTCAATCTCTTCCGCGGCGGCGGCCGCTCGTTCGGGCCCACGCCGCGCAGCCACGCGATCGGTCTTCCCAAGAAGGTACGCGCGCTGGCCCTCAAGCACGCCCTGTCCGCCAAGGCTAAGGACGGCGGCATCATCGTGCTCGATAAGGCGACCGTGAAGGATGGCAAGACCGGCATGCTGCGGAAGAACTTCGCCAAGCTCGGCCTCACGAGCGCGCTCATCATCGACGGTGCGCAGCTCGAGACGAATTTCGCCGTCGCAGCGCGCAACATTCCTAACATCGACGTGCTGCCGGTGCAGGGTATCAACGTCTATGACATTCTGCGGCGTCCGATGCTCGTCTTGACCAAATCGGCGCTGGAAGCGTTGGAGGCGCGGTTCAAATGAGCACGACCGATCCGCGCCATTATGACGTGATCATCTCGCCGGTGATCACCGAGAAAGCGACGCTTGCCTCGGAGCGCAACCAGGTGATGTTCAAGGTCGCCCGGCACGCCACCAAGCCGCAAATCAAGGAGGCGGTCGAGAAGCTGTTCGACGTGAAGGTCAAGAGCGTCAATACCCATCTGCGCAAAGGCAAGATCAAGGCCTTCAAAGGGACTGTGGGCGAGCAGTCGCAGGTCAAGCGCGCGATCGTGACCCTCGAAGAGGGCCACAGGATCGACGTGACCACGGGTCTGTAAGGAAGCGACGGCATGGCACTCAAATCCTACAACCCGGTGACGCCGAGTCAGCGCCAGCTCGTGCTGGTCGATCGCTCCGGTCTGCATCGGGGCGCACCGGTAAAGACGCTGACCGAGGGCAAGAATGCAAGTGGCGGGCGCAACAACGGCGGCCGCGTCACCGTACGGTTTCGTGGCGGCGGTCATAAGAGGTCCTACCGCAAGATCGATTTCAAGCGTCGCAAATTCGATGTCCCGGCCAAGGTCGAGCGGATCGAATATGATCCCAACCGCACCGCCTTCATCGCATTGATCAAGTACGAGGATGGCGAGCTCGCCTACATCCTGGCGCCACAGCGGCTCGCCCAGGGCGACATCGTCGTCTCCGGCGAGCACGCGGACGTGAAGCCCGGCAACGCCATGCCGATCGGAAACGTGCCGATCGGCACGATCGTGCACAACGTGGAGATCAAGATCGGCAAGGGCGGCCAAATTGCGCGCTCGGCGGGCACCTACGCGCAGATCGTGGGGCGCGATGGTCAGTACGTGATCCTGCGTCTCAACTCGGCCGAGCAGCGCCTGGTGCACGGGCGCTGCATGGCGACGATCGGCGCGGTGTCCAATCCCGACAACATGAACGTTTCTATCGGCAAGGCGGGACGCAAGCGCTGGATGGGGCGCATGCCGCACAATCGCGGCGTGTCGATGAACCCGATCGACCATCCCCATGGCGGCGGCGAGGGCCGCACCTCCGGCGGGCGGCATCCGGTGACGCCCTGGGGCTTCCCCACCAAGGGCAAGAAGACCCGCAGGAACAAGTCCACCAACAAGTTCATCATCCTGAGCCGCCACGCGCGGAAGAAATAGAAGAGGACTGCACCAATGGCGCGTTCGGTTTGGAAAGGTCCGTTTGTCGACGGCTATCTGCTCAAGAAGGCGGAAGCATCGCGCTCGTCGGGCCGCCACGAGATGATCAGGATCTGGAGCCGGCGCTCAACCATCCTGCCGCAATTCGTCGGGCTGACTTTCGGCGTCTACAACGGGCAGAAACATATTCCGGTGCTGGTGACCGAAGAAATGGTTGGTCACAAATTTGGCGAGTTCGCGCCGACGCGAATGTTCTACGGCCATTCGTCGGACCGCAAAGCGAAGCGTGCTGCCAGTCCCGTCGCTCCGGGTGCTGCGGCTGGTGCACCTGCTGCGGCTGCGCCTGCGGCGCCGGGCGCAGGCAGCTCGCAAGGCTGAGAAGAGGACGAAGATGGGCAAGAAGTCACGCGAACGCACGCTTGCCGAAAACGAGGCGAAAGCGATCGCCCGCATGCTGCGGGTGAGCCCGCAGAAACTCAATCTTGTGGCGCAGCTCATCCGCGGCAAGAAGGTGGCGGCGGCCTTGGCTGACCTCGAATTCTCGCGCAAGCGCATCGCCCGCGACGTGCGCAAATGCCTTGAATCGGCAATCGCCAACGCTGAAAACAATCACGACCTCGACGTCGACGATCTCGTCGTCGCCGAGGCACACGTCGGCAAGGCGATCGTACTCAAACGCTTTCATCCGCGCGGGCGCGGCCGCATCGGCCGGATCTTAAAACCATTCGCCAACCTGACGATCGTCGTGCGCCAGGTCGAGGCTGCGACTTCGTAAGAGGTAATCATGGGTCAGAAGGTCAATCCACTCGGCTTGCGGCTCGGCATCAACCGGACGTGGGATTCGCGCTGGTACTCGGGCAAGAACGAGTACAGCCAGTTGCTGCATGAGGATATGAAGATCCGCGAGGAGCTGATGAAGGACCTCAAGCAAGCCGCGGTATCGAAGATCGTGATCGAGCGGCCGCACAAGAAGTGCCGGGTCACCGTTCAATCGGCGCGTCCGGGCGTCGTCATCGGCAAGAAGGGCGCGGACATCGAGAAGCTGCGCAAAAAAGTCACCGAGCTTACGAAGTCGGACGTTGTTATCAACATCGTTGAGATTCGCAAGCCGGAGCTCGATGCTCAGCTCGTCGCCGAATCGATTGCACAACAGCTCGAGCGCCGGGTTGCCTTTCGCCGCGCCATGAAGCGTGCCGTGCAGTCGGCGATGCGACTGGGCGCGGGCGGCATCCGCATCAACTGTTCGGGGCGCCTCGGCGGCGCCGAGATCGCGCGCATGGAGTGGTATCGCGAGGGCCGAGTGCCGCTGCACACGCTGCGCGCGGATGTCGACTACGGCGTAGCCACGGCATTCACCACCTATGGCACCTGCGGGGTCAAAGTCTGGATCTTCAAAGGCGAGATCATGGAGCACGACCCAATGGCGCAGGACAAGAAAATGGCTGAAGGCGAAGTCGGACGCCCGCGTCGCGACGTGGCGTGAGCGATCGGGAGCGAGGAATAAGAAGGGCACTAAGCCATGCTGCAACCGATGCGCACGAAGTTCCGCAAGGCGCACAAGGGCCGCATCAAAGGCGTCGCAACCTCGGGTGTCGACCTGGCGTTCGGCCAGTTCGGTCTCAAGGCGCTGGAGCCGGAGCGGGTGACCGCGCGGCAGATCGAAGCCGCGCGCCGCGCGCTCACGCGCCACATGAAGCGGGCGGGGCGAGTTTGGATTCGCGTCTATCCGGACGTACCGGTTTCGAAAAAACCGCTCGAAGTACGCATGGGCTCCGGCAAAGGAGCTCCCGAGCTGTGGGTGACCCGCGTCAAGCCCGGCCGCATCTTGTTCGAGGTCGACGGCGTGTCGGTGGCGGTTGCGCGCGAAGCGCTAGGGCTCGCCGCGGCCAAGCTGCCGATAAAGACGCGCTTCATCGAGCGCATCGCGGAATAGGTCGAGGCGTAATCATGAAGCCGGGTGATTTTCGTGCCATGACCGTCGACCAGCTCGACGACGAAGTTCTCAAGCTCAAGAAGGAGCGGTTCAATCTGCGCTTTCAGCGAGCGACGGGACAGCTCGAGAATACGGCTCGGGTGCGGCAGGTTCGTCGCGATATCGCGCGGATCAAGACGATCGCGGCAGAGAAGCGCTCAGGCCGGCCGGCGCCGGCACCAGCGACCACGCCGCGGGAAAAGCCAGCAGCGAAACCGAAGCGCCGCACGCGCTCGAAAGTCAAGCCGGAGTAGTCAGAGATGCCGAAGCGCACGCTCCAGGGCGTCGTGGTGAGCGACAAGCAGGACAAGACCGTGGTGGTGCGAGTCGAGCGCCGCTTCACTCATCCGGTCATGAAGAAGACGGTGCGGCGCACGAAGAAATACTACGCCCACGATGAGAGCAACGAATATCACGTGGACGACATCGTCTGGATCGAAGAGCGCCGACCCCTGTCCAAGCTCAAGCGCTGGGAGGTGGTTCGGGGCGAGAAGAAGAAGGTCGTGTGAGCGCAAGGGAAGGCGAGGGCGGTGTCATGATCCAGATGCAGACCAACCTCGACGTGGCGGATAATTCCGGCGCGCGCCGTGTCATGTGCATCAAGGTGCTCGGCGGGTCGAAGCGTAAATATGCCACCATCGGCGACGTGATCGTCGTATCCGTGAAAGAGGCCATCCCGCGCGGACGCGTGAAGAAGGGAGAGGTGATGAAAGCGGTGGTGGTGCGGATCTCGAAGGATATTAAACGTCCGGACGGTTCGATTATTCGCTTCGATCGCAACGCCGCGGTGCTGATCAATCCGCAGATGGAACCGGTAGGCACGCGCATCTTCGGACCGGTCCCGCGCGAGCTTCGCGCCAAGAACCACATGAAGATCATCTCGCTGGCGCCGGAGGTGCTGTGATGGCGGCGAAAATCCGCAAGGGCGACAAGGTGACCGTGCTCTCCGGCCGCGACAAGGGCCGCACCGGCGAAGTGATCGAGGTGCGCTCTGACGAGGGCCGCGCTCTCGTCCGCGGCATCAATCTGGTCAAGCGCCACCAAAAACAGAGTGCGCAGCACGAGGGCGGCGTTATTTCCAAGGAAGCGGCGGTGCACCTGTCCAATCTTGCGCTCGCCGATCCCAAGGACGGCAAGCCGACGCGCGTCGGCTTCAAATTCGTGGGCACAGGCGAGGATCGCCGCAAGGTGCGGGTGGCCAAGCGGTCGGGAGTTGAGATCGATGGCTGATGCGGAAAGCAAAGTGAAAGCCGAGAAGCCGGCGGGATCGGATAAAGGTCCACGGCCCGACAAGGGCGATAAGCCACCGCAGGCGCAAAAGGGTGCGAAGCCCGAGAAGGGCGACAAGGCTGCGAAGGGCGACGCCGCGCCACGCCCGCCCAAGGCAAGAACGCCGGAGGAGCGGGTCACGCCGCGTCTCAAGACCTATTTCGAAGAGGTCGTTCGCAAGCAGCTGTCCGATGAGTTCGGCTACAAGAACCGGATGCAGGTGCCGGTGATCGAAAAGGTCGTCATCAACATGGGCATCGGCGAAGGCGTCAACGATCGAAAGAAGGTCGAAGCCGCTGCCAATGACCTCAGCCTGATTGCCGGACAGAAGGCGGTGATCACCAAGGCGCGAAAGTCGATCGCTACTTTCAAGGTGCGCGACGGCCAGCCGATCGGCTGCAAGGTGACGCTACGCAAGACCCGCATGTACGAGTTCGTCGACCGGCTGATCAACATCGCGCTGCCGCGCGTGCGCGACTTCCGCGGTCTGTCACCGAAGAGTTTCGATGGCGGAGGAAATTATACGATCGGCATCAAAGAACACATCATCTTCCCCGAGATCGACTATGACAAGGTCTCCGACGTCTGGGGGATGGATATCACGGTATGCACCAGCGCGAAGTCCGACAACGAGGCGCGAGCGCTGTTGAGCGCGTTTAACTTCCCGTTCCGGCAGTGAGGATCGTCCTCAAGGGCGGAAAGCCAGGAGATATTGATGGCGAAGAAAAGTTCGATCGAGAAGAACAATAGACGTCGCAAGCTGAGCAAGAAGTATTCCGGTCGGCGCGGTCGGCTGCGGGCCATTGCCCGCGACAAGAGCAAGCCGATGGAGGAACGATTCGCTGCGACCCTGAAGCTGGCGGAACTGCCGCGCAACTCCTCGGCTACCCGTATTCGCAATCGTTGCGAGATATCGGGCCGGCCGCGCGGCTTCTACCGCAAGCACCGGCTGTCGCGCATCGCGCTTCGGGATCTCGGCTCCAAGGGGCTGATCCCCGGCCTGCTCAAGTCAAGCTGGTGAGGAGGGCGGGGCGATGGCTATGAACGATCCGCTCGGCGACATGATCGCGCGTATTCACAACGCGCAGATGCGTAACAAATCGAAAGTGTCGATACCGGCCTCGCGGTTGCGGGTGAGCGTGCTCGACGTGCTCAAAACGGAGGGCTTCATTCGCGGCTACGCGGCAGTGGAGCACTCGAACGGGCGCAAGGAGCTCGAAATCGAGCTGAAGTACTTCGATGGCGAACCGGTGATCCGCGAGATTTCGCGGGTGTCCAAACCGGGACGTCGCGTCTACGCCTCGGTCAAGACCCTTCCCCGGATCAACAATGGATTGGGGGTTGCGATCCTGTCCACGCCCAAGGGTGTCATGGCCGATCACGACGCCCGCGACCACAATGTGGGCGGAGAGATTCTCTGCACGGTGTTTTGATCAGAACCTGCATACGACAAGAGGGCTATTGTTGTAAGCCAATGGAACGTTAGTCATGTCTCGTGTCGGAAAAAAACCTGTTGCGATTCCCTCCGGCGTCACTGCCAGCGTGGAAGGCCAAATTGTCAAGGTGAAAGGCCCGAAGGGTGCGCTTGCGGTCGCGCTGCATGGCGATGTCGCCGCTTCGGTGGAGGGCAGCCAGATCAAGGTCGATCCGCGCGCCGATACCAAACGCGCCCGCGCCATGTGGGGGACATACCGTTCGCTGTTGGCCAATGCGATGACAGGCGTCACCAAGGGTTTCGAGCGGCGCCTTGAGATCAACGGCGTCGGCTATCGCGCTTCCCTGCAGGGCAAGAACCTGCAAGTCCAGCTCGGCTATAGCCACGACATCGTCTATCCGATCCCAGAAGGAATTACGATTGCAGTGCCCAAGCCGACTGAGGTCGTGGTCACCGGGATCGATGATCAGAAGGTTGGCCACGTCGCTGCCGAAATCCGCGCCTTCCGCAAGCCCGAGCCGTATAAGGGCAAAGGCGTCAAGTACGCCGGCGAGTACATCTTCCGCAAAGAAGGTAAGAAGAAGTGATGAGAGCGTATCATGGCAACAGTCGCTGACCGGACCTTGCGGCGGACCGCGAAAGTGCGGCGCAACGTGCGCCGAGCAGCCGGTAGCCGTGCGCGGCTCTCCGTCTTCCGCTCGTCCAAGCACATTTACGCGCAGGTTATCGATGATACCGACGGCCGCACCGTCGCGTCCGCTTCCTCACTTGAGAAGGACATGCGGGGCAGCCTCAAGTCCGGCGCCAATATCGAGGCAGCGAAGGCAGTCGGAAAACGGCTCGCCGAGCGAGCAGCCGCGAAGGGCGTCAAGGAGGTAGTGTTCGATCGCGGCGGCTACCTTTACCACGGCCGCGTCAAGGCGCTGGCGGACGCGGCACGCGAAGGCGGACTCAGTTTCTAAAGGTCGAGCGACGACGGAGTACAAATGATGGGCGCGCAAGCAGATATTTGTCCTCCGACGACAGCTGCAGAGGATAACAACTAGGGACAAAATCATGGCACGTGAACCGCGCGATCGCCGCGACCGGGAAGAGCGCGAGAGCGAATTCACCGACAAACTCGTTCACATCAACCGCGTAGCCAAAGTGGTGAAGGGCGGGCGTCGCTTCGGTTTCGCTGCGCTTGTCGTCGTCGGCGATGAAAAAGGACGGGTCGGCTTCGGCCACGGCAAGGCCCGTGAGGTTCCGGAGGCGATCCGCAAGGCGACCGATGCCGCCAAACGCGGCCTCATCCGAGTGCCGCTGCGCGAAGGCCGAACGCTGCACCACGACGTGGCTGGCCGCCATGGCGCGGGCCGCGTCTACCTGCGGGCGGCGCCACCTGGCACGGGTATTATCGCCGGCGGTCCCATGCGCGCGGTGTTCGAGACGCTGGGCATGCAGGACGTGGTGGCGAAATCGCTTGGCTCGTCGAACCCGTACAACATGGTGCGAGCAACCTTCGAGGCGCTCAAGCGTCAGGATTCGCCGCGCTCCGTCGCGGCGCGGCGCAACCTCAAGGTTTCGACCCTGCAGGCGCGGCGACGTGACCTCGGCGAGGGCGAGCAGGCCGCCGACTGAACGTCAGGCGCCAGGAGGCCGATATGAGCAAGACGGTTATCAAGATCGAACAAATCGGCAGCGCTATCCGCCGCCATCGTAGCCAACGCGAGACATTGATCGGGCTCGGTCTCAACCGGATCGGGCGAGTCGTGGAGTTGCCGGATACGCCGCAGACCCGCGGGATGATTGCCAAGGTCAGACACTTGGTCCGGATCGTGGAGGCACAGGGAGAGAGCCGATGAAGCTCAATGAACTCGCCGATCGTCCGGGCGCGCGTAAGAAACGTGCCCGCATCGGGCGCGGTATCGGCTCCGGCATGGGGAAGACCGGCGGTCGCGGCGGTAAAGGTCAGACCGCGCGCGCGGGCGTGCGGATCAAAGGTTTCGAGGGCGGCCAAATGCCGCTTCACCGACGGCTTCCGAAGCGCGGATTTCGAAACGCGTCATTCGCGCGCCAGCTCAACGAGGTTAATCTCGAGAAGATTCAGGCAGCGATCGATGCAGGCAAGCTCGACGCGGAGGTGACCGTGGACGCCGAGGCTTTGGTGAAGGCGGGCGTGCTGAGAAGGGCCAAAGACGGCGTTCGGCTGCTCGGCTCCGGTGAAATCAAGGCCAAAGTCGCCTTCTCGGTTTGGGGCGCTTCCAGATCGGCGGTGGAAGCGGTCGAAAAGGCGGGGGGCTCGGTCACCCTGTTGGCGCCGAAGCGCGAAACAGGCGAACAGCCAGCTTGATGCTTATATAGTAGCGGCGCGCCCTAAGAGCACGACCGGTTTGCTGGGGGCGGAACGGGAAGGCCCATGGTCTCTGCAGCAGAACAACTTGCCGCCAATCTCAATTTCTCTGCGCTCGCCAAGGCGGAGGAGCTCAAGAAGCGCATCTGGTTCACGCTCGGCGCGCTCCTGGTCTATCGCTTCGGCACGTACATACCGCTGCCCGGCATCGACCCGTCGGCATGGGACCAGATTTTCCGTTCCCAGGCCGGCGGCATCCTCGGCATGTTCAACATGTTTTCCGGAGGCGGCATCCACCGGATGGCGATCTTCGCGCTTAATATCATGCCTTACATCTCGGCCTCGATCATCATTCAGCTGATGACGACCGTGTCGCCCACGCTCGAGCAGCTCAAAAAGGAGGGTGAGCAGGGGCGCAAAATCATGAACCAATATACGCGCTACCTCACGGTGCTGCTGGCGGCGTTCCAGTCCTACGGTATCGCGGTTGGCCTCGAAGGGGCCGGCAACGTGGTCACGGACCCCGGCTGGTTTTTCCGCATCGCCACCGTCATTACGCTCAGCGGCGGGACCATTTTCTTGATGTGGCTTGGCGAGCAGGTCACCTCGCGTGGCATTGGCAATGGCATCTCGCTGATCATCCTCTCGGGCATTGTTGCGGAATTACCGTCGGCAATCGCCGGAACGCTCGAGCTTGGCCGTCAAGGTGCCCTATCGACCGGACTGATCCTGGTGGTGCTGGTGATGGCGGTCGCGGTGATCGGCTTCATCGTATTCATGGAGCGCGCGCAACGTCGGCTGCTCATCCAGTATCCCAAACGTCAGGTCGGCAACCGCATGTTCGAGGGGCAGTCCTCGCACCTGCCGCTCAAGCTCAACACGTCCGGCGTCATTCCGCCGATCTTTGCGTCCTCGCTGCTGTTGTTGCCGACGACGGTTGCAAACTTCAATGCGGGACAGTTGCCGGACTGGGCAGCGGCCATCGTTGCGCAACTCAGTCATGGTCGGCCGCTCTTTCTGATCCTCTACGTGGCTCTTATTATCTTCTTTGCGTTCTTCTACACGGCGATCGTCTTCAATCCGACTGAGACGGCGGACAACTTGAAAAAGCACGGCGGCTTCATTCCCGGCATTCGCCCAGGCGAGCGCACGGCTGAATACATCGACTACGTGCTCTCGCGTATCACGGTCATCGGTGCGGGCTATCTTGCGCTGGTCTGTCTCTTGCCGGAGATCCTAATCTCCTACGCCGCGGTGCCGTTCTATTTCGGCGGCACCTCGCTCCTGATCGTGGTCAGCGTCACCATGGACACCGTTGCGCAAATTCAAGGATACTTGCTGGCGCATCAGTACGAAGGTCTCATCAAAAGGTCGAAGCTGCGGGGGCGGCGTAGATGAGGTTGGTATTGCTCGGCCCCCCGGGGGCCGGCAAAGGCACGCAGGCGCAGCGGCTCGTCACCAAACATGGTCTGCTGCAACTTTCGACCGGTGATATGCTGCGCGCCGCGGTCGAGGCCGGCACGCCGGTTGGACTGCGTGCCAAGGAGATGATGGCGCGCGGCGAACTCGTGCCCGACGAGGTGGTGGTGGCGATCGTCTCCGAGCGCATTGAGGAACCCGATGCGCGCAACGGCTTCATCCTCGACGGCTTCCCGCGCACGGTGCCGCAGGCGCACGCCCTTGATCGCATACTCAAGGAAAAGGGCCTCAAGCTGGACGCGGTTATCGAGCTTAAGGTGGATGAGAGCGCATTGCTCAAGCGCATCAAGAAGCGGATCGCGGAGATGAAAGCGCGGGGCGAGATGCTGCGCGAAGATGACGATTCGGAGGTGCTACGACGGCGGCTCTTGGCTTACCGTGACCAAACCGCGCCGCTGACGACCTATTACCAACTCCAGAGCGTGCTGCGCTCGGTCGATGGCATGGCCCCTATTCCGCAGGTGTCAGGCGCCATCGATCGCGTGCTTCGGGACGCGGTGACGAAGAAGGCGCGACCCAAGACACCGGTGGCTGCCGGCGGTGCCGCGAAGGCGCGGGCAGCCAAACCTGGCAAGTCGGCAAAAGGGGCGGCGGCCAAATCGACCCGCCGCAAAAGCGCTGGCCGCAAGCCTGTCCGGCGCAAAAGCAGCCCCGGCCGGAGGTTGACGAAACGACGTTGAATCCATTAATAACCCGCATCCAAGTTGAGAGGTCGAACGATACCGGGCCCCTGCGGAACGGGGAGGGTGTCGCGTTATCGTTTGTGAACGGCCCTCGTGAGGCATGAGCGCCGGCCGCCCGATTGGGCGCCGGCAGAAGGAGTGAATGACTGTGGCCCGCATCGCCGGCGTCAATATACCGACCAACAAACGGGTTGTTATTGCATTGCAATATATCCATGGCATCGGACCGAAAAAGGCCAATGAAATCATGGAGAAAGTCGGTATCCCGGAGGCCCGCCGGGTATCGCAACTGACCGACCAGGAAGTGCTGCAGATTCGCGAAGTCATCGACCGCGACTACATAGTCGAGGGCGACCTGCGGCGCGAGGTGGCGATGAATATCAAGCGGCTGATGGACCTCGGCTGCTACCGAGGGTTGCGTCATCGCCGTGGACTACCGGTCCGCGGACAGCGCACCCATACCAATGCCCGCACCCGGAAGGGGCCGGCCAAGCCGATTGCCGGCAAGAAGCGCGCGCCGTCCTGATGTAGCCAGATGCGTGGTGAGAGCACCAGCCATGGGCCCGGCGATCGCAGCGCCGAGCTGCGAGAGGATCGAGAATGGGTAAAGAAGCCGCCCGCGTTCGACGACGCGAACGCAAAAACATCGCTTCCGGAGTCGCGCATGTGAACGCGACCTTCAATAACACCATGATCACCATTACCGACGCCCAAGGAAACACTATCGCCTGGTCGTCTGCCGGCACCATGGGCTTCAAGGGCTCGAGAAAATCGACGCCCTATGCAGCGCAGGTGGCGGCCGAGGACGCCGCCAAGAAGGCCCAGGAACACGGCATGCGCACCCTCGAAGTCGAGGTCGCGGGGCCTGGTTCCGGCCGCGAGTCGGCGTTGCGGTCCCTGCAGTCGGCCGGCTTCACCATCACCTCCATTCGCGACGTGACGCCGATTCCACACAACGGCTGCCGTCCACGTAAGAGGCGCCGAGTATGACAGACGATGTGCTCATCCGGCGGGCTCACGAGGAGCCCGCCACAGACATTCCCCCCGGGGCGGAGTGGGGTGCGCGACCCGCGACGCTCAAAGGCATGGGTGCGAACGTGACGATCCAGAAGAATTGGCAGGAATTGATTCGACCGAACAAGCTCCAGGTGACGGCAGGGGGCGATCCCAAGCGCGAAGCCATCGTGGTCGCCGAGCCGCTCGAGCGCGGCTTCGGCGTGACGTTGGGCAATGCGCTGCGGCGCATATTGCTGTCGTCGCTGCAAGGTGCGGCGGTGCAGTCGGTGCACATCGATGGTGTGTTGCACGAGTTCTCCTCGATTCCGGGCGTGCGCGAGGACGTGACCGACATCGTGCTGAACATCAAAGACATCGCCATCAAAATGCAGGGCGATGGTCCCAAGCGCATGGTCGTCAAGAAGCAGGGCCCCGGCACGGTCACCGCCGGCGACATTCAGACCGTGGGCGATATCGTCGTGCTTAACCCCGATCTTGTTCTGTGCACGCTTGATGAGGGTGCCGAGATCCGCATGGAGTTCACCGTCAACACCGGCAAGGGCTATGTCCCCACCGAGCGCAATCGGCCGGAGGACGCGCCCATTGGTCTAATTCCGGTCGACAGTCTCTACTCGCCGGTGCGCAAGGTCTCCTACAAGGTCGAGAATACCCGCGAAGGACAGATTCTTGATTATGACAAGTTGACGATGCAGATCGAGACCAACGGCGCGGTCAGCCCGGACGACGCGGTCGCTTATGCCGCGCGCATCCTGCAGGATCAACTCAACGTCTTCGTCAACTTTGAGGAGCCGCGTAAGGAAGTTGTGGCCGAGGCCATTCCCGACCTCGCCTTCAATCCCGCCTTCCTCAAGAAGGTGGACGAACTCGAGCTTTCGGTACGTTCGGCCAACTGTCTCAAGAACGACAATATCGTCTACATCGGCGACCTCGTTCAGAAGACCGAGGCCGAGATGCTGCGCACGCCGAATTTCGGGCGCAAGTCGCTCAATGAAATAAAGGAAGTGCTGGCCCAAATGGGTCTGCATCTCGGTATGGAGGTGCCTGGCTGGCCTCCCGATAACATCGACGAGCTGGCCAAGCGCTTCGAAGATCATTATTGACAGGGAGCAGTAGTAAGAAGCCAGTGATCAGACTGTCATCTGATTGCTGATTGCTCATTACTGTGCTTGTGCGGAGCGAATGCATGCGTCACGGGATCGCCCATCGCAAGCTCAATCGCACTAATGAACATCGCCGCGCCATGTTCGCCAACATGGCGGCAGCGCTGATCAAGCATGAGCAGATCGTCACCACGCTGCCGAAGGCGAAGGATTTACGGCCGATCGTCGAAAAACTGGTCACGCTCGCCAAGCGCGGCGATCTGCACGCGCGCCGCCAGGCGATCGCGCAGATGCGCGATATTGGCATGGTGAAGAAGCTGTTCGAGGTGCTGGGACCCCGCTACAAGGACCGCGACGGCGGCTATACCAGGGTGCTCAAGGCCGGCTTCCGCTACGGCGATTCCGCGCCCGTCGCGGTCATCGAATTTGTCGATCGCGACGTCGCGGCGAAGGGGCAGGACTCCGGGCCGGCGCAAGCCAAGGCGGAGCCGGAGGAGGCTGAAACGGCTGCGCCGGCGTGATCGGACAATCACGTAAAGCATCATGTGGGCAGCGCCACGCGCTGCCCTTTTTGGTGCCCTGTAACCGCACTTGAGGGAGGGTAGGGCATGAATCGTGGCGCGGTTCTCGGGTTTGTCATCCTGCTTGCGGCTCCAACAACGGCGATGGCGCAAGGGTCGCTCGAGCGCGGACGTTATCTCGTCGATACCGTCATGACCTGCCACAACTGCCATACCCCCAAGGGACCTAACGGCCCGCAGTTCGACAAGGCGCTGTCGGGCGGGCTGCGTTTCGACGAGCCGCCCTTCGACGCCACCGCGTCCAACATCACGCCCGATCGCGACACCGGCATCGGCAATTGGAGCGACGCGGAGATTAAGACGGCGTTGCAAGAGGGCAAGCGACCTGCCGGCCACCAGCTTGCCGAGGTGATGCCGAGCGGCTTCTACAAGATCCTGACCCCGTCTGACCTCGACAGCATCGTTATTTATCTGCGTTCGCTGCCGCCGGTGAACAGTAAGGTGCCAGGCCCGGTCTACAAGATGCAGGTTCCTCATCAGGTATTTCCCGGCGCCGAGAACGCCATGGCCGAAGTCGACCTCGACGATAAGATGAAGCGCGGCTTCTATCTCGTCACCATCGCCCATTGCATGGAATGCCATACGCCGTTCGGGCCTCCTGGAACGGGCGTTGATCTTAAAAACTCGCTCGGCAAGGGCGGCCGCGAGTTCCCGGGACCGTGGGGCGTTTCGACGGCGCGCAACATCACATCGAGCAAGACGGCGGGAATCGGCGATTGGAGCGATGCCGACATCAAGCGTGCGATCACCCAAGGCGTGCGCAAGGACGGCGCCAAGCTCAAGCCGCCGATGGGTTATCCCTTTTATGCCAAGATGACGGACCGCGACCTCGATGCCATGGTTGCCTATCTGCGCACGGTGCCGGCGAAGGAGTGATCGCGCCTTCATCCCCGATCGGCCGAGCGCCGCATGCGGGCTTACTTCCGTCGGCGCAAATCCCTGCCCATCACGTCGTAAACGTCGGCCGGAGCAAAATCGTCGGTAATAATATCGCCGTTCGCGGCCTGCGACTGCGGCTTCTCCAAACGCGACTGCAAAATATCGGGCAACGCAAAGCGGAAGCCGTGCTCCTTCTGCAGCGCCGCTGCCCGACGTTGCAGCGTCTGCACATCGACCGGCGCGCCGCTGCCGATGGCGATTACTTCGCCGCGTCCCGTCGGATAAAGATCGAGTGAGGTAAAGACTTCGCCGAGCGTCTTCACAGTCGAAGCATAGAGCTTGCTGCCGTCATGCACATTGAAGGCGGCGGCGCCTCCCGGGGCGAGGCGCTGCTTGGCCAAACTGTAGAACTCGCGGGTTAGCAGATGGAACGGCACGTACCCGCCGCGATAGGCGTCGAGCAAGATCAAATCGTAGAGTTCGCTGTTGCGGTTGAGAAAAACCCGACCATCCCCGGCAAGATAGCGCATGCGGTCGTTCTCGCGCAGGCCGAAATAGGTCTTGGCCGCGGTGATCACGCCGGGATCGATCTCCACCGTGGTGATAGCGGTCTCTGGCATGAAGCGTCCGAGATAAGTCGAGATCGAACCGCCGCCCAGGCCGAGCATCAGGATTTTGCGCGGCGCTTCGGGATAAATTGCCGCGATCGTCATCACCTGCGCGTAGCGCAGCGGCAGGTCGTCGGGGTCGAGAAGATTGGTTATGGACTCGGTGTAGTCCCGACCGCTGACCTGAAACGACATCACGAGTTGATGCCCGCGTTTGGTGATGAACACGTCATTGTATTTGGTTTCGATATGGGCAAGTCGACCGTCGGTGCGCGCGAGCATCCCCGCACGGACGGCCTCGTCGATCAGATTGTCGGCCCGTCCGGAAGACACCGTAGGCGCGACAAGCGCAACAATGACGAGAGCCGCGCCGATGCTGCGGCGCGCCAGCGCCATCAGCGCCAGTCCGGCGCATAATCCGAGCGCCCCAAGCGCGAGGGTAATCGCACGCGATCCGATCGTTGGAATGAGGACGAAAGTCGTGCCCAGCGTGCCGACGATGGCGCCGGCGGTGGAAATGCCATAGACGGCGCCCGACACCCGGCCGGATCGTTGCGCCGAGCGCAGCAGCAGCCGAATGGCGAACGGCGAATACATGCCGAGAAAGGCCACCGGGAAGAACATCAAGGCAAGCGACGAGATCAAGCTGCCGACGCGAATGTCGTCGATCTCGGCGAGCACGGATTCGAGAATGACGTGAGCGAAGATCGGCAGCGCGAGAAGATAGAGCGATCCGATGATCACGGTGAGCGCCAGCACGACGGTGGAGGCGGTACGGTCGGCAAGCGTGCCGCCGAGAAAATAGCCCGCCATGAGCGCGACCAGCACCGTGGAGATCAGCGCGGCCCAGGTATAGATGCCGCTGCCGAAATAGGGATTGAGGTAGCGCGATCCCAACATTTCGAAGCCCATCACGATCCCGCCGGTGATGAAGGCAGCTGCGTAGATCGCCGCCCTGGCAGCGGGATGCAAGGCGTCGGCGGCGGATTCGGCAGTGGAATGCTGCACCAGGGGCCTCGGCCAAACGAAAAAGGTGGGCCAGTTTAGGTGTCAACGCCGGGTTCGTTCCATAGGCCCGCGCGCCCTTCATTTGCCGCGAGCGTGGGCTTATATCTGACCTCGTCCGAATCCGCATGGTCCCTATGTCTTTGCCCTTGAACATTCGCTTGCCTCAGCGTTGGCTCGCGATTGCGGTCTTTGTGGTGGTCGGCGTGGCGCCGCTCGTTAGCGCCGCCCAGGACCGCAGCCCCGATCGGCGCGTTCCGTCCTCGCCGAACGAGCTGCGGCTGTCCTATGCACCTGTGGTGCAGCGTGTGGCGCCGGCGGTCGTTAACGTCTATGCCGCCAAGACGGTCGCCGTTCGCAATCCCCTCTTTGACGACCCCATCTTCCGCCGTTTCTTCGGAATGCCCGGCGGCCCCGGAGACCAAGTGCAGCGCTCGCTCGGTTCGGGGGTTCTCGTCGACGCCAGCGGCCTCGTGGTGACCAACAATCACGTCATCGAGGGCGCAGACCAGGTGAGGGTGTCGCTTGCGGACAAGCGCGAATTCGAGGCTGAGATGGTGCTCAAGGATTCGCGCTCTGACCTCGCAGTGCTGCGCATCAAAGCTCAGAACGAACGGTTTCCGGCGCTCGAATTGGCCGATTCAGATGCGCTGGAGGTCGGCGACGTTGTGCTCGCCATCGGCAACCCATTCGCCGTCGGGCAGACCGTGACCCACGGCATCGTCTCCGCGGTGGCGCGCACCCAGGTCGGCATCACCGACTACCAGTTTTTCATCCAGACTGACGCAGCCATTAATCCTGGCAATTCGGGAGGCGCGCTGGTCGATCTCAGCGGGCGAGTCGTCGGGATCAACACCGCGATCTTCTCGCGTTCGGGCGGCTCACAGGGCATCGGCTTCGCTATTCCCGCGAACATGGTGAAGGTCGTTGTAGCTTCCGCGAAAAGCGGCGGCTCCACAGTCAAGCGTCCGTGGCTCGGCGCGAGGCTGCAGGCGGTCACGCCGGAGATCGCCGAAGGTCTCGGGATCAAGCGCCCGTCCGGCGCGCTAGTGGCGAGCGTCGCGCCGGCGAGTCCCGCAGCGCGGGCGGGCCTCAAGACTGGCGACCTCATCATCGCTATCGATGGGCAGGCGGTCGATGACGCCAATGCGCTCGAGTACCGCTTCGCTACCAAGGCAATCGGCGGTCATGCACGGCTCGGCGTCGTGCGGGCAGGCAAGGAACTGGCGGTCAATGTCGCGCTCGAGGCCGCCCCCGAGGCACCGCTCGAGGAACTTGTCATCGCTTCGCGCTCGCCGTTCCAGGGTGCCAAGGTATCCAACCTCTCGCCGGCGCTTGCGGAGCGCTTGCGGCTGGATCCCTCTTCGCAAGGCGTAGTGATCGTTGACATCGCCAACGGATCGCCGGCGCAAAGCCTCGGCTTCCAGCCCGGCGACCTCCTCGTTTCCGTCAACAACGCGAAGATCGCGAACACGCGCGATCTTGAGCGCGTCGCCGGCCAACAGACCCGCCGCTGGAGCATCACCATTGTGCGCGCGGGCCAGCAGTTATCCGTGGAGCTGCGCGGATGACGGCGCGCGTCAAGCGCCAAGGCGCGCCGCTGTTTGCAGCGGCGGGGCTCGAGCGCGACGCGCCGCGTCCACTCGCCGATAAACTGCGGCCGACGCAGCTCGGTGACGTGGTGGGCCAGGATCATCTGCTCGGGTCGGATGGCGCGCTTATGCGCCTGCTCGAGACGCGAACCCTGGTCTCGCTGGTCTTTTGGGGCCCGCCCGGCACCGGCAAGACCACGGTTGCGCGGCTGTTGGCGCAAGCGACCGATCTGCATTTCGAGCAGATCTCGGCGATTTTTTCCGGCGTCGCCGATCTCAAGAAGGTGTTCGACGCCGCCCGCGCGCGGCGCGAGACGGGGCAGGGGACGCTTCTTTTCGTCGACGAGATTCATCGCTTCAATCGTGCCCAGCAAGACTCTTTTCTACCTGTCATGGAAGACGGCACCATCGTTCTTGTCGGCGCTACCACGGAAAATCCATCCTTCGAGCTGATCGCGCCGCTCCTCTCGCGCGCGCGGGTGATGGTGTTCAAGCCGCTCGACACCGAGGCGATTGAGAAGCTCCTGGCTCGCGCCGAAACAATCGAAGGCAAAACACTGCCGCTCGATGAGGAGGCGCGCCAATCCCTCATTCGCATGGCCGATGGCGACGGCCGCGCGGCGCTAACCCTCGCCGAGGAGGTCTGGCGGGCTGCGCGCACGGGCGAGATATTTGGCGCAGCGAAGTTGCAGGAGGTCGTGCAGCGTCGCGCGCCGATCTACGACAAGCAGCAGGACGGCCACTACAACCTGATCAGCGCCTTGCACAAATCGGTGCGCGGGTCCGATCCCGATGCCGCGCTCTACTATCTCTGCCGCATGCTGGACGCGGGCGAGGACCCGCTCTACATCGCGCGCCGCGTCGTACGCATGGCGGTCGAGGACATCGGCCTCGCCGACCCACAGGCGCTGGTGGTCGCCAATGCCGCGAAGGACGCCTATGACTTTCTCGGCTCGCCGGAAGGCGAATTGGCAATTGCCCAGGCCGTGATCTACGTTGCGACCGCGCCGAAATCGAACGCGGCCTATATGGCCTACGGTGCGGCCATGCGCACCGCCAGAGAAGCGGGCTCGCTCCTTCCGCCGAAGCATATCCTCAATGCACCGACAACGCTGATGCAGACGGAGGGATATGGCGAAGGTTACGATTACGATCACGACACGCCCGAAGCTTTTTCCGGCCAGGATTATTTCCCCGAACAGCTCGGGCGACAGAAATTCTACGATCCGCCCGAGCGCGGCTTCGAGCGTGAGATCAGGAAACGGCTGGACTACTGGACGAAGCTGAGGAAGGCGCGGAGCGAGCCGTGACGAGCGGCGTACAGACGGCCCGGGTGAGCGCCGACGAAGCCGGCATGCGCGTGGACCGTTTCGTCGAGGCCCGCTTCCCCGGGCTCGCGTTTTCCCACATCCAGCGCATTATCCGGAAGGGCGAGTTGCGCGTGAACGGCAAGCGCGCGCAGCCGCGCCAACGGCTTGAGGCGGGGCAAGCGGTACGCATTCCGCCGCTGCGATTGGAGCCGCGGCCTCCGGCGCGCGACGCCAAGCCGCGCAACGAGACGCGCGATTTCCTCAAATCGATCACGCTCTATGAAGATGCGGACGTGCTGGTCCTCAACAAGCCCATGGGGCTTGCAGTGCAAGGCGGCTCCGGCACCACGCGTCATCTCGATGGAATGTTAGAGACTCTGCGCGATGCCCAGGGCCAACGCCCGCGCCTGGTGCACCGCCTCGACAAGGATACTGCGGGCTGCCTGCTCGTCGCTAAGACGCGGTTTGCCGCCGCGGCGCTAGCCAAGACCTTCCGCTCGCGCTCGGCGCGGAAAATCTACTGGGCGCTGGTTGCGGGCGTGCCGAAGCCGCGTCAGGGACGCATCTCCACCTTCCTCGCCAAGGAGACGCGGGCGGACGATTCCTTCATGCGGATTGCCCGCCACGGCGAGGAGGGCGCGAGCCACGCGGTGACCTACTACGCCGTCATCGATACCGCCGCGCGTCAATTGGCTTGGCTCTCGCTCAAGCCGGTCACCGGCCGAACCCATCAGTTGCGCGCGCACCTGGCGCATATCGGTCATCCCATTGTGGGTGATTCGAAATATTTTTCGAAGGAGAACTGGGAGTTGCCGGGCGGGATGCAGAATCGCCTGCACCTCTTGGCCCGCCGCATCGTCGTGCCGCACCCCCGCGGCGGAACGATCGATGTCACCGCGCCGCTGCCGCCGCACATGCGGCAGTCGTGGAACCTCATCGGCTTTGACGTGGAACGCTACGACCCGATCGTCGAGGCGCCAGAGGAGTAGAAACCGCCTCAAACCTCTGCCGTTCGTTCCCGCGAAGGTGGGGACTCTTGCGGCCGGAGTTTTGCGGTCCGCTCAGAGCGCCGCGAACCGGTCGTGATTTAGATTGTTGGCTAGCGCAGGCTGGCGTTGATTTTCTCGAGCATCGCCGAGCCCGGACATAGGTCCTTTTCTGCGAGCGAGTTGAGCGGGGCCTCGACCGTATTGAAGCTCCCGTGCAGGTCTTCGGGCTCGCGATCGACGTAAAGAAGCCCGGTGACGACCTGGCCCAGCGCGGCGTGCCGCTGCAGGAAGTTCATGGCGCCGAGCCGGTCGTGCGGGTCGTAATCGGCGGCAACTTTTTTGAGCACGAGCTTCGATCCGTCATGCTGCTCGACGACTTCGACCGAGCCGGGCTCGTAAGCAACCGTGATCGACGCGCGACCGGTGATGAAGTCCAGCCGGTTTACTGACTCGTTGTGCTCGCGCACGTAATCAAAACTCTTGGTGGAGCCGAGGTGATTGTTGAACGCGACACATGGGGAGATGATGTCGATGAAGGCGGCGCCTTCGTGCTCGATTGCTGCCTTGATCAGCGGCACCATTTGCTCCTTGTCGCCGGAGAACGAGCGCGCGACGAACGTAGCTCCGAGTTGCAGCGCCAGGGCGACAAGGTCGATGGAATTGTCGGTGTTGGTTACGCCACGCTTGGATTTCGACCCGCGGTCGGCGGTGGCCGAAAACTGGCCCTTGGTGAGGCCGTACACGCCGTTGTTTTCGACGATATAAACCATGTTTACGCCACGGCGTAGCGCATGCGCGAACTGACCCAATCCGATCGAGGCTGAATCGCCGTCGCCGGACACCCCGAGATAAATGAGATCGCGGTTGGCCAGATTTGCGCCCGTGAGCACCGAAGGCATGCGCCCGTGCACTGAATTAAAGCCGTGAGAACTGCCGAGAAAATAGGTCGGGGTCTTCGACGAGCAGCCGATGCCGGAAAGCTTGGCGACTCGATGCGGCTCGATGTCCAGTTCGAAACAAGCTTCGATGATCGCGCCCGAAACCGAGTCGTGGCCGCAGCCGGCGCACAGCGTGGATACCGATCCCTCGTAGTCGCGGTGGGTATAGCCGAGCGCGTTCTTCGGCAGCGCCGGATGGTGGAATTTCGGTTTGGTGATGTAGGTCATGATAGAGCCATTCAGTAGTCAGCTGAGCGTCGTCACGACACGACCTTGCGCAACGGAGTGACTTTCAGCGCGTCAAGGTGGTCGCCGATCGCGCGTGCGATGAAACGTGCCGTGACCGGCGTGCCGTCGTAGTGAAGGATCGGCACCAGGCGGACGGGATCAATGCTGCATTCATTGACGATGAGCGAGCGCAATTGGCCGTCGCGGTTCTGCTCAACGACGAACACGAAGTCATGGTCGGCGACGAAGCTGGTCACGCTCGAATGGAATGGAAACGCGCGCACGCGCAGCCGGTTCAGCGAATGGCCGCGCGCCTCGATCATATGGATCGCCTCGTCCATGGCCGGCGAGGTCGAGCCATAGTAGATGACGCCATACTTCGTCGGCTTCTCGGCGTTGGCCTGCAGCGGGCGCGGAACGAGGTCCTTGGCGGTCTCGAACTTGCGCAAGAGCCGCTGCATGTTGTCGGCATAGGGCGCGCCCTCCTCGGTGTAGCGCGCGTAGCGATCGCGCGACGTGCCGCGGGTGAAGAACGAACCCTTGCTCGGATGCGTGCCGGGATAGGTGCGGTATGGGATACCGTCGCCGTCGACGTCGAGATACCGGCCGAAATCCTTGCCCGCGTCGAGATCGGCCGCAGTCATCACCTTGCCGCGGTCGTATTTGCGGTTGTCGTCCCATGTCAGCGGTCGACACAGGCGGTGGTTCATGCCGATGTCGAGATCGAGCATGACGAAGATCGGCGTCTGCAGGCGGTCGGCGAGATCGAAGGCGTCTGCCGCGAAATCAAAAGCCTCGGCGGGGTCTTCCGGGAACAACAGCACGTGCTTGGTATCGCCATGCGAGGCATAGGCGCACGAGATCAGGTCGCATTGCTGCGTGCGCGTCGGCATTCCTGTTGAAGGCCCGGCGCGCTGCACGTCGAATATCACTGCCGGAATCTCGGCGAAGTAGGCCAAGCCGAGAAATTCCTGCATCAGCGAAATACCGGGCCCCGATGTGGCCGTGAACGCGCGCGCGCCATTCCAGGCAGCGCCGATCACCATGCCGATCGAGGCGAGCTCGTCCTCCGCCTGCACGATCGCGACCTTGTTCTTCTTGCTTGCCGTATCGACCCGCAGCCGTCGGCAATGGCTGGTGAAAGCATCCGCCAGAGACGATGAGGGCGTGATCGGGTACCAGGCGCAAACGGTCGCGCCGCCGTAGACCGCACCCAGCGCCGCAGCCGAGTTGCCCTCGATGAAGATGCGGTTGCCGACCGCCTTGGCATGACGCAAACGCAAGCCGATCGGGCACTGCAAATTCTCCAGCGCCCAGTCGCGCCCGAGATGGAGGGCGTGCAAGTTTGCGTCGATCAGCTTTTCCTTCGACTTGAACTGCTCGCGGACGAGCTGCTCGGTCGTCGCGACGTCCATGTCGAGTAGCGCGCAGAGCACGCCGACATACATGATGTTCTTGAACAGCTGCCGCTGGCGGGCATCGCTGTATTCGCGGTTGCAGATGGCGGTCAGCGGCACGCCAATGACCGTGATGTCCTCGCGAAACTTGGACTTCGGCATCGGCCTGGTGGCATCGTAAAGCAGGTATCCGCCGGGCTCGATGCCTGCCACGTCCTTGTCCCAGGTCTGCGGGTTCATCGCCACCATGAGATCGGTGCCGCCGCGCGCTCCGAGGTGGCCGGCCTCCGAGATGCGCACCTCGTACCACGTTGGCAAGCCTTGGATATTGGAGGGAAAAATGTTGCGGGGCGCGACGGGAACCCCCATGCGCAGCACTGAGCGCGCGAACAGCTCGTTGGCACTGGCGGAGCCGGAGCCGTTGACGTTGGCGAACCGAACGACGAAGTCGTTTACGCTGCTGATCGGGCTGCTACTTGGCATAGGTCATTCGCGTGCGTCATGTCGATGAGATATTTTTTCATGTCCCAGGCGCCGGTCGGACATCGCTCCGCGCACAAGCCACAGTGCAGGCAGACATCCTCGTCCTTCACCATGACGCGACCGGTCTTGAGATCGTTGGCGACGTAGAGGTCCTGGGTGACATTCTTTGCCGGAGCCCTGAGTCGGGTGCGCAAATCGGCTTCCTCGCCGTTCGCCGTGAAAGTGATGCAGTCCATCGGACAGATGTCGACGCAGGCATCGCATTCGATGCATAGCGACGAGGTGAAGACGGTCTGCACGTCGCAATTGAGGCAGCGGTGCGCCTCCTTGAGGGCAAGGTCGGGGTCGTAGCCGAGCTCGACCTCGGTCTTGATGTCGCGCAGCGCCACGACCTTGTCACGCAACGGTACGCGGTAACGCCGGTCAGGCGCGATGTCGTTGTCGTAGCTCCACTCGTGGATGCCCATTTTCTGGCTGACGATTTCGACCATCGGCGTCGGGCGATCGTTGATGTCCAAGCCCGAGCACAGCTTGTCGATCGAGAGCGCGGCGTCGTGGCCGTGGGCGACCGCCCAGATGATGTTCTTCGGGCCGAAGGCGGAATCGCCGCCGAAGAACACGCGCGGATGGTTCGAGGCCATGGTCTTGGAATCGACCTTCGGCATATCCCACTTGTCGAATTCGATGCCGATGTCGCGCTCGATCCAAGGGAAAGCATTCTCCTGACCGACCGCGACCAGTACGTCGTCGCAAGCAAAGTGCTGATCCGGCTCGCCGGTCGGGACCAGGTTGCGGCGACCTTTGGCGTCGTATTCGGCTTTCACCTTCTCGAATAACACGCCGGTGAGGCGGCCATTCTCGTGCGTGAACTCCTTCGGTACGAGGAAGTTCAGGATGGGAATGTCCTCATGCATGGCGTCCTCCTTTTCCCAGGGGGACGCCTTCATCTCCTGAAAGCCCGAACGCACGATCACCTTCACATCCTCGCCGCCGAGTCGGCGCGATGAGCGACAGCAGTCCATGGCGGTGTTGCCGCCGCCGAGCACGATCACGCGCTTGCCGATCTTGTTGACGTGGCCGAAGGAGACCGACGAAAGCCAATCGATGCCAATATGAATGTTGGCCGCCGCTTCCTTGCGGCCGGGGATGTCGAGATTGCGGCCACGCGGTGCGCCGCAACCGACGAAGACCGCATCCCAACCCTCGGCCAAGAGTGCTTTGAGGCTGTCGATGCGCTTGCCGCCACGAAACTCGATGCCGAGATTGAGGATGTAATCGCATTCCTCATCGGTGATGGATTCGGGCAAACGAAAGCGCGGAATCTGCGTGCGCATCATCCCGCCGGGCTTGGGATCCTGATCGAACACGACGCAGTGATAGCCGAGCGGGGCGAGATCACGCGCGACGGTGAGCGAGGCGGGGCCGCCGCCCACGAGGGCGATGCGCTTACCGTTCTTGGCCGCCGCCGGCTTGGGTAGGCGATCGCGGATGTCGTCCTTGAAATCGGCGGCCACGCGTTTGAGGCGGCAGATCGCGACCGGCTCGTTCTCCACGCGCACGCGCCGACAGGCCGGCTCGCAAGGCCGGTCGCAGGTGCGGCCGAGGATTCCGGGAAAGACGTTGGATTTCCAGTTGACCATATAGGCGTCGGTGTAGCGGCCGGCCGCGATCAACCGGATGTATTCGGGCACCGGGGTGTGCGCCGGACAGGCCCACTGGCAGTCCACGACCTTGTGGAAGTAGTCCGGCGTCGAAATGTCGGTAGATTTCATTTACGCCTCTGCACGCACGCTTGTACCGCGCGCCACTTAAGAACCATGCGCGAACAAACGTCGGCCGGTCTTCAGCCCCCGCATCCGGCGGGTAGTTCGCCGAATCCGGCCGGGATAGTAGTGGACGCCCCCTCGAAATTCCACCGATACATTCGTCATAACAGGGTTTTACAGACTCCTCTTGCGCCTAATTGCGCGGTGTGCGGCCAGAGTTAGCGCCGTTCGCGTAAAAATTGTGTGAGGTCAATCGCGGGG
>Ga0306924_10000766_pt1 | contig 27912 bp, 28 predicted proteins | sample sta12Can44000111_FD_203756 | JGI IMG/M metagenome (GOLD analysis project Ga0306924, IMG submission 203756) | Lab enrichment of tropical soil microbial communities from Luquillo Experimental Forest, Puerto Rico - statanox.12C.anox.44.000.111 (v2)... | ecosystem: Environmental > Terrestrial >... | reverse complement strand
GCCTATACTGACAGAAGGTCAGCATGAACGAGCAACCCAGAACCCGGACCCGCACGAGGCTGGCGCCAGGTCTCCGCCGAGCCTCCATCCTCGACGCCGCGACACGCCTGATCCTGCGGGACGGCACCACCGGGCTGACCATGGAAGACATCGCCGCCGAAGCCGGCGTCGCCCGGGGCACCCTCTACCTGTACTTCGACTCCATCGACGGCATCACCGCCGCACTGCGGGACCGCTACGGCCAAGCGCTGACCAGCGACCTGGAACCCCTGCTGGCCACCGGCGGCAGCGGAAACAGGCTCCGTCGGCTCGACACATTCATCGCGGCCCTGGCCCACGCGCTTCACGACCACCAAGACCTGCACCACGCGCTATTCACCCACACCGGCGCCGCCGAAGACCCGCTCACCGCAGCCTTCCGCGCGCTGCTGCGCCGGTTCATCACCGACGGCCGCGACGCGGGCGAATTCCCCGTGCCAGACCCCGACCTGACCACCAGCTTCCTCCTCGCCGGGTTGCACGCCGTGCTCACCGAGGGCCTGCACAAGACCAGCACAGCAACCACCATCGCCGCCGCCCAAAAACTCGCCCGGCGAACCCTCGGCCCGTGACCACGATCGCTGGTGAATGGCCGGACGGCTCCGGCGGACCTGACCCGCACGGCCCCGTACAATTACGCGGCTCAGCGCGCGTTCTCCTAGAACCTCGATCACTGAGCGTGATGCGGCCTGTAAGTTGGCGAGTCTCCGGCCGCGCACAAGAGCAGCCTGCACCCAGGTCGCGGACGGTCCCGGCCTGCGCTGAACGGTAGGGCGCACGCCTCAGCGGCGTGCGCCACTCCGGTCACGCCGGTCCAAGACGTCCGTGACCAGGCACAACAGCCGCGGCTAATCCCGGCGGCGGGCCGCACGCGACTCATAACTGAGCCACACAAATGAGCCAAGGGGGTGCCGCGATACCCGCCTGGCGGCTGCCAAGAACCGGTATTCTCGCAGGTCAGCGGCGGTGGAGGTGGGATTTGAACCCACGGAAGACTTGCGCCTTCACACGCTTTCGAGTACTGCGCACCGGCGTTCACCACCGTCCGCCAGCGTCCGTGACCCGCCCGAGCAGGCGGCCGCGGACGCCGGTGAACTGTCGTGAACGGGGGCGAGTGAGACCAAAACTGAGACCACGAGCTGGCACGCGCGGGGTGCCCCGCTCGGGGCGGCGCCCAGTAAACGTCGAGGCGTTTCATCGGCGGCCCGAGCCCAGGTCCTTGGTCGTCGCGGACAGTGAGCGCACGGCAGATTGCGGCCCCTCGTTGACCGCGAAGGTCGGCATGATCGGCGTAAGGCCGACGTCGGCATTGCCGATTAGGAGCGGCTGGATGGGATTGGCCTGAGCGGGCAGCCGCGCGCAGATGGTCCGGTTATGAGTAGCTGGAATCCGCGGGCGTCTACGGCTAGGTGGTTGTGTAGGGGAAGGCCCGGGTTGAAGCACCACCGGGCGTTTCCCGGGTGGGGTGGGCGATCAGAAGCCGAGTCTCTCGGGGACGACGATGACGGTGATCCGGCGGGAGGGTTCGCGGTCGATGATCAGTGTTTTGGCGAGCGTCCTTCCGGGGCGGCCGAGGGCTTTGCATGCGGGCGTGTTCGCCCGGCAGGCTGTACTCGCGGACGCGGCGCAGGCCTTCGCCGAGGTCGCGCACGAGTTTCTGATGGCCGATGGCGAGGATGACGTGGCCGGCGGCGTAGGCGTAGCCGTCTGCGGGGCGCTTGCCCTCGCCGCCGCCACCATCGCGGCCATCCTCATCCCCCGCGCCCGCCGGCCCGCCCCAGCCGGGCCGGTACCGGAATCAGCGGTCCGAGGCGGCCAGGAGGCGCCATGAGGAGAACGTGACGACAGCTAGCCAGGACGTCCCACCGCCAAATGGTGGGACGTGCGCCGCGCTGCGGTACATCCATCGCGAGCGGCCCTCATGTGGGAGCCGCGGTGGTCGGCCAACCGGGCCGCTGCCCGGCAGCGGCCCCGGTGCGCGGGGTTCTCACCCTCGACGGTCACCGACTGGCCGGCAGCCGCGTGCCGGCCGCACAACACGCCGGTACCCGGAGATGCCTTATGAGCGTCCGGCAGCCTACTGCTATAGGCGCAGCTGCTGCGGGACGCGAGTGCCCCGGACGGGCTGGCCGGTGGCCTGCTCGGAGACAATGCAAGCCCGCTGGAGCTCGTTACCTGGCCTCAGAATCCCCCGGTTGATCGAGGTGGACAATATCGATCGCCGCAGGCCGGATGCGGTCGAGATGTCGGTCATCGTCGCGAGCTGCCGCGCCGCCGCCACGGCGCGATCGCCACCGCGGCTGCGCCGCTGGGAGTGGGGCCGGAGCCCTGCAGGGCACCGGCCATCACCATCGGTCAGAAGACCAGCACGACGGCCGCCGTGGTCACCGTCAGCCTAGGCCCTCGGGCATCCGGATCAGCGGCTGGACATCACGATGTCCCCGTTCCGCCTAGCCAGGCCCGCTTCAGCCGGCTGCCTGCGGGGACGTCCGGCTCCTTCCGGGCAGCGTCAGGTCAGCTCGATGGCGACGTCCGGTGCCTGCCGGAGTGTGTTGTGCACGGTGCAGTGCGAGACCACAGCGATCAATGCTGCGTGGCTTGTGGGCGGGATGCCACCGGGCACCCAGATCTTCAGCGTGACCCCGCGGACCCGGGCGGGACGGTCGGTCGCCATTGCAAACTCCGCCGTGACCTGCAGCCCGTCGCGGTCGATACCGTGGCGATCCAGGTACCTGCCAGCGTAGAAGGCGGCGCAGGCGCAGAGCGCGGCGACGAACAGTTCGACCGGGGTCATCGCGGCATCATCGCCGCCGGCGGTGGCGGGCTGGTCGGTCAGCACGGTATGGCCGCGGGTGGTGGCCGCATAGGATTCGCCGCCGACGTAGCCGGCCACCACCCGGCCGGTTCCGCCGTCACCATTGTGATGCTCGGTGGCAGCGGCCTGCCTGAGCAGCGCCGCGGCGAGCTGCCGCGCCTCGGCTGGCGTCAGCGCCGCCCCAGTGCCGTCGCCGCCATCGGGTAGGTGCCCGGTGCCGAGGCGGGCGGCCGCGGGCATATCCATCCAAGTCCTGTGCATCTCGTCTCTCTCTTCGTCACTGTTTCAGGCACGCCAGACGTGGCTGGCCTCCGCGCTGGGCGCAAGGATGATCTGGTACTCCACGGTGTCGGCCTCGCGGCGGACAAGCTCGGCGCTCATCGTGCGCAGCAGCCCGGCCATCGCCACGTTGTCGGCCGACATCAGCGCGGTGAACCGCTCGATGCCTGCCCGGCGGGCACGGTCGGACAGATGGCTCATCAGTTCGGTGCCAAGCCCCCGGCGGTGCCAGTCGTCGACGACTGCGACGGCGATCTCGGCGGCCTGCGGGTCGTGGGGTCCCGGATATAGCGCGCTACCCACAAGCCCTGGCCACCGGGGCGGTCCAGCGTGGCGAGCACCTCTTGATCGTGGCGGTCGATGTCGGTGAGGTAGTGCAGTTCCGCCTCGGTCAGGTGGCTTTTCGTCGCCAGGAACCGCATCCAGCGGGATTTCGGGCTGAGCCGTGCGAAAACGTCGGCCACCAGCGGGACGTCCGCGGCCTGGACCTGCCGTATCAATACCGATGGCCCATTGCGCAGCGTTACGATCATGCCACGCGCCGCTGGTCGCGGCTGGGGCTGGGGCGGTCGGCTCCGGCCGGTTCATGCCTGAGCCCTTCGCCGGAACATTTCGCCGGGCTTGGCGCGTGCAGCGCGGCCGGTAGCGCCGTCGTGCACGCCCGCACGCGGCGCCGCATTCCGAGCTGGTCCTGATGGCCTGCTTTGCCGCGGGCGGACCCTGGCCTGGACGTGGTGGACGGCGTTGTTGGCGTAGCCGAGTGGGTTCCAGGCCGGCTGGCTGGGCTGAGTTCGTCCGGCGGCGTCGGTGGCCCTGGCCCGGACGGTGACGCTGCCAGGCTCGTCCAGGCGGCCCGGCAGTTCCCAGGAAAACCAGCCGTGCGGGTGCCCTGGAGCGGCGAGAGTAGCCTGCCGCCAGGGCTGATCGCCGAGGCTCACCTCGACCCGGGCGATGGGCGCCGCGCCGGACCAGGCCAGCCCGCGGACCACGACCTCGCCGGGCTCGGCCGTGTCCCGGGCCCGCAGCTCCGTAATCAGCGACCGGACCGCCTGCAACGTGAGTGGCTCGCCGCCGATGTGGTAACGGTCGGCTTGGAAGTGGCCGGCGAACGGCCGGTCGGTCAGTTCGATGCCGGTGAGCCATTTGACCGACGCGACCCCGTACCAGCCGGGCACGATCAGCCGCAGCGGAAAGCCGTGCGCCGCGGGCAGAGGCTCGCCGTTCATCGCGTAGGCCAGCAGTGCGCCAGCCGAGCCCAGGCGGCTGATCGGCAGGGAACGCTCGAAGTGCACCGGCCCGGCGCGCCCTTCGACCGCACCGCGGTCGGCGCCGCGGAACACCACCTCACGGGCGCACGCCCGCGGTGCGGCCCGTGCCAGCACCTCGGTCAGCGGCACCCCGGTCCACGCCGCGGCGCCGACAGCGCCCAGGCCCCACTGCTCACCGGGGACCGGCGGGTCCAGCCCGGACCGGCCGTTGCCGGCGCACTCCAGGGTGACCACGACGGTCCGTGACGGCATCGATCGCAGTTCGGCAAGGCTGAGCGACAGCCGCCGCCCGGCCAGCCCGCCGGCCTCCAGCCGCCAGCCGGCAGCCTCGAGGGCCGGGATGCCGAAGTGGTTGCGGACGTAGAACCGGTCGCTGGGCACCACGGCTCCGGCTCCCCCCGGCAGTGCCCCCAGCGGCGTCTCGGCGTTCAGCGGATCGGCCCGGTGCACGACCAGCCCGGCAGCCCGGGCCTGCTGGCACGCCCCGCGGGGGTCGGCGACTGAGGTCCGCCGTGCGGCGGGCCGTGGCAGGTGGTGCGCGGGCGCGCCGGCCTGGCGGGGCCTGGTGGGCCCCGATCTGGCGGTCATGGACGTCCTCCGGTCGGCTGTACGAGGTTCCTCGGGTCACGGTCGGTGATGAGCGGCTGGGCGGACTTGTGGCGGGTCAGTAGCGCCACCGGTAGGCGGCGGCGATGGCCGCGGGGTCCTGGCCTTGAAATGTTTCGGCTTCGGCGGCGCGCACGGCGGTGAACGCGTCGTAGAGGTCTGCTCCCATGGCCGCCGGGATCACCTGTGAGTGCCGCAGGGCTGCCAGCGCCTGATCGAGCGTTTCGGGCAGCCGCTGGGGGGCGTGCTCGGCCTCGCTGGCTCCGTGGCAGGTAGCGGGGTCGCCAGTGGCTTCGGGCGGCAGGCAAAGACGCTGCTCGATTCCGGCCAGGCCGGCGGCGATGAGGCAGCCGATGGCGAGATAGGGGGTTGGCGGCCTGGTCGAAGCAGGCGGGCCGTGGGGTTCTTGCAGGTTGTCACGACTTTCTCGCTTGGTGGTCAGGCGGCGGGCCGATAGCCGCGGCTGCGACGGTGCAGCCTGCGTCGTTGGTCTTCGGTCAAGCCGCCCCAGATCCCGGCCTCCTGGCCGCTGGCCAGCGCCCAGTGCAGGCAGGCGGCACGGACCGGGCAGCCGCGGCAGATCAGCTTGGCCTTCTGGACCCGGGCCCGGGCGGACCTGATATCGCCGTCGGGGAAGAAAAGCTCGGGGTCGGCGTCCCGGCAGGCGGCGTAGTCTCGCCAGTCCGGGCGGCGGCCGCGGGCCGGCTTCGGGGCCGCGCGGGATGCGCTCATGGTGCTTGCCTTTCTCTCCGCCAGCCGAGGGCTATCTCTTCGCCAGCCAGCGGCTCGCGGGAACTCGCAACCGTGAACCGTGCGCCTTGATCCGCCTGGTGACCGTTGTGTGGGGCCCGTGCCCGGTCAAGGTCACTCCGGCGTCTGACGTCTCGGGCGGCGTGCCGGACCGCGATGATGCTGTCCAGCGGGCCGGCCAGCGCCGTGGGCTGATACGGGCTGCCGGTGTCGGCCTCCTCGAAACGGAACCCGGGCACGCCCAGGTCCGCGTCGGCGCCGAAGCTCTGCCGGCCGACCGAGAACGAGCCGCGGACGATCCGGTGCCAACCGTCGGCCAGCAGGACTGCGACGACCCTGCCGGCGGCAACGTCGGTGTCGCTCATGTCGCTGTGGCCTTTCGCCTGTTTGAGTGGTGGGTCATGGGGGCTGCCTCTGTTGTGTGCTCGCGCAGTAGCGCGGCAATCTCGCCGTGTCCGTGGGTTTCGGCGTCGGACAGCGGGGTGCCGCCCCAGCGGTCTAGCGGCCGCGGGCCGGCGCCGGCCGCCAGCAGGTACCGGACCACGTCGGTCTGGCCTTCGGCGGCGGCCAGGTGCAGTGGGGTGCGGCCGTCATAGTCGGCGGTGCCTGGCTCGACCCCGGCGGCGATCAGCGCGCGGACTTCATTCAGGTCGCCCTGGCTCGCCGCCCACGTAAGTGCGACCACGGCCTCGGTCTGGGTCTGGTTCTTCTTCCGCCTCGGGTCCCGCTTGCCGGTGCGGCCGCGGCCGGTGACCAGCGAGTCGAAGACGTGCACGTTGTAGGCGGCGACCAGCTTGCGGCAGGCCTCGATGCCGCGGACGGAGTTGCCGTGCTCATCCAGCCGCGGGGACCAGACGCAGATCCCCATCAGCCCGGGAATGACCAGCATGACCGCGCCGGAGACGCCGCTTTTGGCGGGCAGCCCGATGGTGAAGGCGAACTCGCCGGAAAAGTCGTACATGCCGCAGGAGGACATCAGCGACAGGCAGGACCGCACCGTGCCCGGGGTGAACACCGGGTCGTCAGTTAGCGGGCACACCCCCGCGTTGGCCAGCGACGCCGCCGCAATGGCCAGCATTTGCGCGTCCACTTCGATCGAGCACCCCTGGAGGAAGAATTCCAGGGTTTGCTGCAGGTCGGTGCCGGGCCGGAACGCGCCACTCTCTTGCATCGAGTAGCCGAGCGCGAAGTTGCGGTCGGCGGTTTGCCGTTCGGACAGGTAGACCGCGTTGTTGAATCCGGGCCGCCGTCCGCCGGCCAGCCGCTGCCAGGTCGCGGCGACCAAGTCGAACCGGTCGGCGATGTCCTCCTCCGGCCGGATCAGCGAGGTGGTCATGATCCCGCCGGCGTTGACCATGGGGTTGTGCGGAAGCCCCTTCGGGTTCAGGGCGAGCTCGTTGAACGACCGGCCGCTCGGCTCCCGGCCCACGTGGCGGTGCACGCCCTCGACGCCATGCTCATCCAGTGCTAGGCAGTAGCTGACGGTCTTCGACACCGACTGCAGGGAGAACCCGGTGGCCGCGTCGCCCACCGAGAACCGCTGCCCGTCCACCGTGCACACCGCGATCGCGAGCTGCTCCGGGTCAACCCGCTTGAGCTGCGGGATGTAGCCGGCCACCGCCCCGGACCGGACCGGCAAGAGTTCCTTGTACATCCGGGTGATGTCGGCGGTCAGCGCGGTGAAGTCCGGAACCGCCAGGTTGCCCTCGACCGCGCGCCGGATCAGGCTGCTGTTCTGCCTGGCTAGCGCCTTGAACTGGGTGAAGCTGATCTGCCGGGACCCGCCGTCCGCGCCGGCCAGCCCGGCCAGCGCCTCGGCGATACGCGGATCGTCGGGCTGCAGCCCGCAGCGCTCCAGCCGGCTGAGCACCTCCAGCGGCGAGATCCGGCCGTCGTTGCCCGGGTTGAACGAGTCAAACAGGCTGCGATAGATCGTATCGGCGCCAGCCGTGGTATCCGGCGGACGAGCTTCGGTGACCGTCTTGGCCGTCATAGGTTCCCCTTCTGTTTCTCGTTGCGCACGTCATAGGTCGCGGCGTGCCGCGACCGGCCATTGCCTTCTCCTGATGCCCCTTCGGCCTGATCCCTGGTGCCCTTTCAGCGAGCCGATGCGTCGTCTGCCGCAGCAGGCTGAGCGGCCTGGACGATCCCAGGGACGGCCCGGCGTCGGCCCAGCTCCCACGGGATAAGGCCGGGACAGCGGCGCCGAGCGCGCCGGCGGGCGGCGCGGGCCAGGGTGTCACGCTGGGCGTGGTGGCGCAGGTCGGCTATGCGGCCCTGGGCCAGGTTGCAGCTGATGGTGTGGTCCATTGCGGTCTCCTCGGCGTGGCCTATGGGCGGTGTTTCCGAGGATCCGGCTGACCGGCACCTCGCTTCCCGTTAGCGGCTCCGCCTGCCAGTGACAGGCTCAGGCGAACCCGTTGCCCTCGTTGTGTCAGTGATATGCGGCGCCGCGGCGCTCTCGCATCGACCGTCTGGGCCACATTGACGCGGTCGCGGCAAATGGCTCGATCGAGCCACGCCTAGATGAGCCCCGTGCGCACACCCCAGGCCGCGGCCGCGGTGCGTGAGGACAGGTTGAGCTTGCGGAGGATGTTGGCCAGGTGTCGGCGGACGGTGTGCTCGCTCAGCACAAGCCGCCGGGCGATGTCGGGGTTACTCAATCCCTGGGCGACGAGTTTCAGCACGTCGAGCTCGCGCGGCGTCAGCACCGTCACGGCCTCACCTGATACGGCAGCGTCCGATCCGCTTCCGAGCGCTCCCGCGCGTTCCGTCTGCATCCCTGGCCAGGCCTGGTAAGTCACGCGCGCCTGCCCGGCCGCTGCATCCGTGGGGCCGATCGCGGCCAGCACCTGCGCTGGGTCGAGGGTGTGGCCCGCGGTGTATTCGGCCTCGAAGGCCTCAGTGCCCATGGCGGCGCGCAGCCGCTGCCGGTCAAGGTCGGCCAGCCGGGCTTCCAGCGGCTCGACGGCAAGGCCCAGATCGGCCAGGGCCTGGTCGGCCGCGCCGTGCACCCGGGCCGACCAGCCCGGGTCAGCTCCGCCCTGGCCGGCCATGGCCAGGCCGAGCAGCGCGTAGGCCATGTGCGCCTTCATCCCCATGCGCCGGGCCAGGTCGAGTGATTCCGCGAACAGGGCCTCGGCCGCGCCTGGCGAGCCGCCGAGGTACTCGGCCAGGCCCAGGTTGAAAGTCCCATATACGGTGTCGTCGCGGGCATTGAGCGCGCGGGCGATGTCGAGCGATTCGTGCAGGTGGCGGTGGGCGGCATCCAGGTCGCCCGCCGCCAACTCAATGGACCCGAGATTGCTCAGCGTCATCCCGGCCTGGAGCCGGTCACCGGCCTGGCGAAACAGCCGCAGTGCCTCGGCCGCATCGCGACCCGCGTCCGCTGGGTTCCCCCCGAAGCTCAGGGCGAAGGACCGGGCGGAAAGCAGACGGCCGGTCAGGTGGGGCTCCTGGAGGCGGCGGGCCAGGTCCAGGCCCGACTCGATCATCGCCCGCGCGGCGCCGGACTGCCCCAGGCGCAGCAGGGGCCAGGCACCTACCTGCAGCAGGTCGGCGACCAAGTTCTCATCGCCGACGGCGCGGGCAATGGCCAGGCCTTCCTGGCAGTAGTCCCCGGCGATCACGTAATCGCCCGTCGGGTCGAGGAGGCTGACCGCCGCGGCCAGGGCCCGGGCGCGCGGGAGCGTCGCCTGCTGGGCGGCGGGCGCGTCTAGGAGCGCCCGCAGTGCGCCGACGCCTTCGGCTGCGTGCCCGCGGGCCACCCAGTACACGCGGAGGCAGGCGGCCAGCCGCAGTCCCGGCTCGGGGTCGGGCTGCGCCTGGCTGAAGGCGATCGCGGCCCGCAGGTTGCCCAACTCGGCGTCGAGCCGATCCAGCCACTCGGCCTGATCGTGTGCTATCAGCTGCGGGGCGGCGGTTTCAGACAGCGCCAGGTAATAATCGCGGTGGGCGATCCGGGCAGCCTCGGCTGCCGACGGGCCCAGCGCGTCCAGTTGCCCGGCCGCGTACTGCCGGACGGTTTCCAGCAGCCGGTACCGGCCCGGGCCGGCGCCGGTGTCGTCAAACTGCACCAGGCTCTTGTCCACCAGCGCGCCCAGGTGCCCGATAACCTCGCCGGCAGGCACGTCCGGGCTCGTGGCGACCGCCTCGGCCGCGGCCAAGCCGAATCCCCCGGCGAAGGTCGACAGCGCGGCCAGCATGGCCCGCTCGGCGGATGTCAGCAGCTCCCAGGACCAGTCCACCATGGCCCGCAGCGTCCGATGCCGCGGCAGCGCCGCCCGCGACCCGCCAGTCAGCAACGAGAACCGCTCATCCAGCCGGGCATCCAGCTCCGCCGCCGGCATCACCCGCAGCCGCGCCGCGGCCAGTTCGATGGCCAGCGGGATACCATCCAGCCGCCGGCAGACCCGCCCGGCCACCGCCGCACTCTCCTCGTCCCCGCCCAGCCGCGCTCCCTGCGCCGCGGCCCGGTCGGCCAGCAGCCGCACCGCCTCGGTGGCCCGGATCGCTGCGGGGCCGTCGCCGTCAGCCGGGACCCCAAGCGACGGCACCCGGTACACCCGCTCCCCGCCGATGCCCAGCGGCTCGCGGCTGGTCGCCAGCAGCGTCAGGTTCGGGCAGCCCCGCAGCAGCGCGTCGCCCAGTTTGGCGCACGCGTCCAGGACGTGCTCGCAATTGTCGAGCAGCACCAGCAAACTGCGCCCGCCGACCGCCGCCACCAGCGTGCCGGTCACCGGGCGGCCCGGCTCCTCCCGAACCCCCAGCACATGCGCCACGGTCACCGCGACCAGATCCGGGTCGCCGAGGGGGGCCAGATCGGCGAACCACACCCCGTCCCCCGCGCTCTCGGCCAGCCCGGCCGCCACCTGCAGCGCCAGCCGGGTCTTGCCCGCCCCGCCCGCCCCGGTCAGCGTCACCAGCCGCAAACCGCCCACCAGCGCGTGCACCTCGGCCAGCTCAGCCTCGCGGCCGATGAAGCTCGACACCTGCGCCGGCAGATTTCTGGTCAGCTTCGCCTGCGTGGCCATCAGCCCAGGGCTTCTCATCGATGTTGACGCCAACCGCACCGGCCGGGGAGGCACTGGCCTCCACAGCCGAGCGGCGCAAACATCATATGTCCGCCGCCGTTCGCCGGAATGACCGCCAAGTTCGCCGAGGAGATGCCCAGAACATACGAAGTCGATTCACGCTAGGACCCATGAGTAGGGCGCAGACCGGCGCCCCCGCCCACGCACTGTCCAGCCGCTGCCACACCGTGCGGCATCAGCGTACCCTGCACAGATCAACCCGGTATGGTCAGCCACGACCGCGCTCGCCTCGAGATACTGGGCGCTGGGCGTTGGCGGCTGGCTGCTCAGTCCTGGTTGGGTGGTGTGATTTAACCGCGCTGAAATACCGGTCGCATACGTTGCTCGGGTGATTACTGACGGGCAGATCACTGTGGACGACCCGCGCAAGCCTGACGTTGGGGCGCTGCTGGGCCACCACCGCCGGTTCGCGCTCGCGCAGACGCCGCCGGAGCACAGCTTCGCGCTCGACGTGGGCGCGCTGTCCGATCCTGCGGTCACGCTGTACAGCTTCCGGGCGCATGGCGGCCTGCTCGGCATCGGGGCGATCAAGCGCCTCGGCCCAGACCATGCCGAGATCAAGTCGATGCACACCGCCGAAGCCGCGCGGGGGCGCGGGATCGGGCGGGCCATGCTGACCCACCTGCTCGGCGTGGCCCGCGCCCGGGGCTGTCGCCGGGTAAGTCTGGAGACTGGGACTATGGAGGCATTCGCCCCGGCCCGGGCGCTGTACGAAAGCGCGGGCTTCGTCCCCTGCGCTCCCTTCGCCGGCTATCAGCCAAGTGAGGACAACCTGTTCATGACGCTGGAGCTAAACGTAATCCAGGCCGCTGACCGGTGACCCGCGCGTCCAGGCTGCCGCGCACACAGCAACCAGCCATCACGGGTGCATCAGATCAGTTCGGGCGGTCTCACCCTTACCAACCAACCATCAGGCCATGCAGATCGAAGCCGCGCGAGGGCGACCAGCCGCCCATAGCCGCGGTGCGCGTTCTTCTGAACTTCTTGATCACTCGATGTGATGCGGTCTTTAGGTTGGCGGTCGGCCGGGAACAACCGTGACCAGCACGGTGCACGCTTCGGCGGCGTGCGCATGGGCTAGGCGGCCCGGCCGGAGACAGGGAAACCGGCACCCCGCTTGCCGCGCGCTTCTGCCTGGGACGAGGGCTTCTACCCGCGCCGACAGGGACCCGCCGGGGTCTCTTCCCCGGGGCATGTCTGCCGCAGTGCAGGGAGGGAATTCGGGTCCGATCCAGTCAGCCGCGGGTATCCGGGCTCTATCAACTGAGACCATTTGTGGCCCAAAACTGAGACCACTGCGGTCCCCGCCGCCACCGAGCAGGCACGGGGGACTCGCGTCATCGCAGGTCAATGGCGGTGGAGGTGAGATTTGAACCCACGGAAGACTTGCGCCTTCACACGCTTTCGAGTACTGCGCACCACCGTTCACCACCGTTCGTCAGCGTCCCGACCAGCGCGGATGTGGGGCCCGCGGTCGCCGGTGAACGGCTCCGTACGGGGGTGAATGAAACCAAAACTGAGCCCAGAGCCGGACCGCCGCCGACCGGCCCAGGCACTGCCGGGCAGCGCACAGCGACTGTCCACGTGACCGGTGCCTGGCGTGCCGGTGCAGGTTACGGGCAGGTGAAAGCCGCCGGAATCCTCTCTTGGTGCGGTGGGGCTTAAGACATTGCTGCGAGAGATTGGCTTGGGGAGGGGCGCGTCGTAGCGCTCGACGACGCGGTCGCCGAATCGAAAGACGAGGAGCCCCAATGCGAGTGTCACGAACAGACTGCATGCGCTGGATGGCGGTCACAGTGACTGCGGCAGGCGCTGTTTTCCTCCCGGTCTTGGCCGCGAGCGCGGCCGCGACGGGCCAGGCGAGGCCTGCCACACTGGTCACGCTGCCGGCAACGACGTTCGTTGCGGCGCCCCCGCCGGGCGCCAAAGGCCCCGACGACATCACGTCTTTGGCGGTGCCGGGGGTGGACGGTGGGCGGCTGGTGATCTGGACCGCCTACCAGAACGGCATCAACGCCGATGGCACCCCCGGCACGCCGGGCGGCCCTACGGCCAGCACGGTGGCGGGCTACGACGCCAAGACCGGTGCGCTGGTGGCGACCATCGCGGTGACGGGCAAGGTCGACGGGCTGACCGCCTACTCGGCGAAAGGACGGCTCATCGCCACCGTCAACGAGGACCTCAACTCGGCCTTCAACCTGATCGACCCGGCTTCCGGCGCGGTGACGACCTACCAGTACAGCCCCAGCCCGGCGGTGTCGGGCAACGGCGGGACCGACAGCATCGCCGTCCGGGGTAGCCAGATCTTGGTGGCGCACTCCAACCCCAACGACACCACCCAGCCGACGAACTACCGGGTCAGGCTGGACAACTCCACCCACACCGCGTTCTTGACCCCGGTGTTCGCCAACAACGCCACCGCGACCGACGCGGTGACCGGGCAGCCGGTGACGCTGGCGCTGACCGATCCTGACACCAACGGCTTCATGCCGGGACAGTCCCCGCGCTTCCAGGCCCAGCTGGTGACGATCAGCCAGGGCGACGGGCAGATGATCTTCGCGCAGGGGCTTGGGAACCGGCCGCGGCTAACCGTGCTCAACCTGAGCGACAACGTGCCGGGCAACGCGCCGCCGATCGACGGTATGGCCGTCGCCACCTCCGGGCGCGGCACACTCTACGTCGTCGACAACAAGGCAGGAACTATCACGGCGCTCGACACGCGCGGGCTGCCGGCCGGGACGGTCTTCGTCGGGGAGGCCAACGACAACGGCAACCCGCTAGTCGGCACCCTCAACCTGTTCACCGGTCAGATCACCCCATTCGGCAACACCTTCGCCAACCCGAAGGGGCTGCTGTTCCTGCCCTCCGGGTGAAGGAATACACCAACTGACGGCGCACGATCACCCGCTCGCTTAGCTGGCGGACAGACGGTCGCCCGCCTCACGGGTCGGCGACTTGGCCGAGGTATTCGGCGGAGAGGGTGATCGTTTTCGTTGTGACCACAGGCCGCCCCGGTTGACGCCTTGGCCTTTGCCTTCCGACCGGATTCACCGCGCCTAGCACGGGCATGATCGTGGATCGTAGGAGGGCTTCAATGAGCGAACCATTAGGGACGACGCCCTGGTCACCGCGATCGGTGGGCGGATCACTGCGTGCAGATGAAGTCTGGTGGGCCTGCTGGGTGACCGGCTGCTGTTCCTTGCGCTCGGCGGGCTTGGGGGTTCTGTACTGCGAACAGGTGCCACTGGCCGGGGATGCCTTTGAGGGTATGTTCGCCGCGGTCGGCGAAGCCGATCCCGAGCCGAGGCCTAGCATCTGCACGGTACTGGTGACTAGGACCTCGCTGGCCCGGGCGAGCGCGGCGACCCAGGCCCGGCGTGGACGGCCAGCCCCGATACCGAACGGGCTGCTGGGACTACTACGCGTACAGCCAATCCCTGACACCCAGGCGCACGATTCGGCGGCGTGCGCATGGGCTCGGTGGCCCGGCCGGAGACAGGGAAGCCGGGACCCGGCTTGAGGGCGCTTCTGCCTGGACGAGCGCTTCTACCTGCACCGACAGGGACCTGCCGCGATCTGCTCTCCGATCATGTCCGCCGCAGTGCTGGGCTGGAGTTCGGGTCCGATCCAGCCAGCCGCAGGTATCTCGGCCCTATCAACTGAGACCATTCGTGGCCCAAAACTGAGACCACCGCAGCGACCGCCCCCATCGAGCAGGCGCAGAGAACTTGTATCATCGCAGGTCAGTGGCGGTGGAGGTGGGATTTGAACCCACGGAAGACTTGCGCCTTCACACGCTTTCGAGGCGTGCGCCCTCGGCCACTAGGCGACTCCACCGCGGACGAGCCTACCGGACTTGCCCGGTGTCGTTGGCATGCCTGCGCTGGGCGAAGAACTCGCGCAGCAGGGCGCCGCACTCGCCGGCCAGCACGCCGCCCAGCACCTCGGTCCGGTGGGGCAGTCGCCGGTCGCGCAGCACATCCCACAGCGACCCCGCGGCGCCTGCCTTGGGATCGGCCGCCCCGTAAACCAGTCGCGCTATCCGGGCCGCGACCAGCGCGCCCGCGCACATTGTGCAGGGTTCGAGCGTGACCACCAGCGTGTGCCCGTCGAGCCGCCATCGCCCGGCCGCCGCGGCGGCGGCCCGCAACGCCACGATTTCGGCGTGCGCGGTGGGATCACGCTGTTCTTCGCGCTGGTTGTGGGCCCGGGCCACGGTGCTGCCGTCCGGGCCGAGGATCACCGCGCCGACCGGCACGTCCAGGCCGGTAAGGCCCGCCCTGGTAGCCGCCGCGAGCGCCTCGCGCATCGCGGGTTCGAAGGACGCCGCATAGCCGGTGGTCACCCAGCGAGGCTACCGGCCCAGCGGCGGGCGGCCGGTCAGGGGACGCGGCCCAGGGCAAGGGTGACCGCGCGGTCGAAGGCCTGGCCGAAGCCGACCCTGCGCGCGATGATCGCGAGCGCCTCGTCGGGGAACAGATCGAGATCCCCGGCGATCATGCCCAGGTCCATCTCGTCGAGGCCGAGGTCAGTGAAGATCGACAGGTCTCCGGCAGGCAGTACCTGGTCGAGGTCCTCGTCGTCGGGAATGACCAGGCCAAGATGAGCAAGCACCTGGCGAGCCAGCGGCCAGTCCACGGCCGCGGTGAGGTCGGACAAGAACACCGAGGCCTGGCCGCCGATCACCCGTATCGCGACGAAGAAGTCATCACCGACCGCGGCCAGCCCGATCGTGCCACCGATGCTCGGCTGCTGGCGGAGGACCTGGATCAAGCCGGCGAGGTCCTCGGTGAGCGCGGGAGGCAGCAGATCCACATCCCAGGCTTCGTCTTCCCGGTACACGACGACGGCGACATCGCTGCTCTCAGAATCTGTCATCGTCGCTCCATGGGTGTGCCGCCACGGAAATGGTCTCAGATCGGCCGCCGTCATGTAGCCCAATCGTGGCTACGGCGCGGCCCCGCGGTCACGGGAGAATACCTGACAGACGGGCCTTTCATCACGTTTTAGCGTATCAGAAGTGACAGTATGTAACCTCCGTAACGGAGCGTGCCTTTACTCGTTGACCGGCGAGTGGGACGGTAGTTATCCCTCGTGGGAGGGTACGGTGACCCTACAGGTCAAAGGATTGGTGGAGCAGTCACTCTGAGCTAAGCTTGGTTGACAGACCGATGTACCCGCGTAGGAGCTGACCATGCAATTGAAGAAGGTCCTCGGCTGGGCGGTGGTGGTGTTCCTGGCGTGGTACCTCTTTACCCAGCCGGCAGCCGCCGGCAATGCCGTGCACAACCTTCTGAACCTGCTCACGCAGGCCGGCAACTCCGTCGTCACCTTCCTGCAATCTCTGTAGCGACCAGAGCGCCGCGCCATGAGGCTGATTTCGCCGGGGGCCGACCCGCCGTCTGATGTGGGCAAGTACCTGCTGCCTCATGAGCAAGAAGTCATCACTGTGCGTAAGCACCCCGCCGTACTGCTGGCGCCGGTCGCCTGGGTGGTCCTGGGATTGATCGTCGCGGCCCTGCTCAGCGAGACGTTGTTCCGGCACAGTTCCACCCTTACCTTGATCGCCTGGATCCTATGGGGCCTCGTTTTCCTTCGCCTCCTGTGGGCGGCCGCCAACTGGGCCGTCGACTACTTCGTGATCACCTCACACCGGTTCATCGAGACCTCCGGGCTGGTCGCCCGTAACGTCGCGATGATGCCGATGGGGAAGGTGACGGACATGACTTTCCGCCAGTCCGCCCTCGGCCGCATCTTCGGTTACGGTACGTTCATCCTTGAGTCAGCAGGCCAGGATCAGGCGCTCAGCAACGTGGACTTCATCCCCTACCCCGAGCAGCTCTATCTCGAGGTTTGCTCGCTGCTCTTCCCCAGCCAAGACGGCGCCGACGACTGACCCCCTAGCCCAAGATCTTCCTTCCCCGGGGTTCGTGCGGCCGGACGACCACTACCAAGCGTCCGGTCGCACGAGCCTGCCCGGATACCGCTGCTCTGAGTGACCACACCGGCCACGCCGATCGTTTTGCAGAAAATGTGCAGGCCGTCGAAGACCCGAGCGCGCGGGCGGGCGGAAGCCCGGGGCGACAGAGCGCGAGCCGGCGGAACCGCGACGAAGGAAAGCCCGGGGCGACAGAGCGAGCCCGGCTACAAGGTGACGAGGGTGACGCCGATGGCGGCGAGTACCAGGCCGGCCCGCTGGACCGCCTGCATCCGCTCGCCCAGCACGACTCGGGCCAGCAGCACCGTGATGCCGGGGTACAGGGACGTCAGCACGGCCACGATCCCGAACAGGCCAGCCCGGGTGGCCAGCACGTAGCAGAGGTTCGCCGAGGCGTCCAGCACGCCCGAGCCGATCGTGGCCGCCAGCACCCGGCTGCCCGCCTCGCGACCGACCGGCCTGGCCCCGGCGAGCACCGCGACGGCGATCACCACGGCGGTGTTGGCCAGCCTGGACGTAAAGACCGGCCAGAACACGCCCGAAGATCCGGCGTTGCGCAGGAACACGAAGAAGATGCCGAACATGGCGCCGCATGCCGTGCCATAGACCAGGCCGCGCAGGGCCGGGTGCCGGCCGAGGAGCCCTCGCCGTGCCCTGTTCGCGGGCGCGCGGTCCGGCGTTCCGCGCTCCAGGCTGACCAGTACGGTCGCGACCAGGCACACGGCCGCGCCCGCGTACACGAACCCGCTGAGATGCTCGCCGATGGCCACCGCCACGCCCACCGGCAGCACGGTCGATACGAGCGCGGACACCGGCGCCACGACGCTCATCGGCCCGGCGGCCAGGCCGGCGTAGAACAACATGAGGCCGATCGCGCCAAACGCCCCCGCGGCGAGGGCCCAGCCCAGGCCCGCGGTAGCGGCCGGGCCACCGGCGATCAGCGCGGCGGCCAGCATGACGAGCGCGCCGACCGGCACGGACACGCTCGCTACCGACAGCGCCCGGCTCTGCCGGCTGGCGGCACCACCGAGGAAGTCGGCGCTGCCGTACATGACGGCAGCGGTCAGCGCGAACATGATCACCATGGCCGGCGTTCCTCCCCGAACTACGGTCGGAATAATATTCCATCTGGTTCAGTAGACTGACCGCAAACCTTTTACGCTGGGAGGGTCCGTGCCTGGCAACGACCTCAGCGCCGCGCTCGCGCGGACCCTGGCTGCCCTGCGCGCGGAGCGGGGCTGGTCCCTGGACCAGCTCGCCGCCCGGTCCGGGGTGAGCAAGGGCGTCTTGGTCTCCCTGGAGCAGGCGCGCTCCAACCCGAATCTGGCCACGCTGGCGCGGGTGGGCGACGCGTTCGGCCTGCCGGTCACCCGGCTGCTCGACGTCCCGTCCGAGTCCAGCGTCCGTATCACCGTCCCCGGGGATGCCCGCACGCTATGGCACGGGGCCACCGGGGGGACCGGGACGATCATCGCGGCGACCGAGGCGCCCTGGGCCGCCGAGTTGTGGCGCTGGGTAGTGCCGCCGGGAGAGTCGTTCGGCGGCGATCCGCATGCGCCCGCGACCAGGGAGCTTGCCTGGGTCGAGGAAGGCACCCTGACGCTGACCGTGGCCGGGGCGCGGCATCAGCTGGGTCCCGGACAGTGTGCCCGCTTCCCTGGGGGCCTGCCGCATTCCTATGCGAACGAGGGGACCGAGCCGGTGCGCCTCACCATGGTGGTGGTCGTGCCCCCGGCCCCAGCGTGACCGCGACGGCCCGGCGCGCCGGGTGGCGTGCGGCCTACCAGGCCCGATGCCCCTTGCCATGATTCGAACACGCATTCTATCATCTCCGCATGAACAGCCCGGATCCCGACCGACTCCGTTATGCCCAGATCGCGGGAGCCGCCGCGAGGCACGCCCAGGGCTGGCGGCTCACTGCCGACGAGGAAGTGCGGGCGATCACCGAACTGACCGAGGCCGCAGGCGGGCGGGCGGACCTGCTGGCCGAGCGCGCGGGCACGGCGCTCGGTTTCGGCGAGGGCAGGTCCGACGCCGCCCGGTACCAGCAGATCGCCGAACTGTGCATCGCCGCCGGCGCCGACCAGGCGCTGATCGAGCGGTGGATCAAGGTCGGCCGGGAACGGGCCGCCGCCGTGGCGGCGATCCCCTACACCGGGCTCCCACCGAGCGGGTTAATGCTGCTGGCCCGGGCCTGGCAACTTGTGTTGTCCTAACACCTCACTCGCCCGAGATGCCCCTTTCGCCGATTTGTCCGCCGCCTGGCTTGACCTGTGCAGGCTGTCGCTGATCGTCTAGTTCTTCCAGCGCGGCCGCGATGTCGTAGTCGAGCGCGGTCGCTACCTCCGGGACGGCGGCGACGACCCAGCCCAGCCCGGCCACGGGGGCGATCGCCAGCAACACGTCGGCGATTTCGTCTTCGCTCGCGCCTGCCGTCAGTGCCACGCCGGTGCTCCACGTCAGGCAGGCCGCCGGTGAGCCGCTGGCCACCGCCGCCGCCAGTTGCAGCAGTGCTGTGGTCTTGGGATCCAAGGACGTGATCCTGGCCAGGCCGAGCCGAGCCCGGCCTCTTTGAAACACTCGGGCTCATGACCGAGATCCCAGCAGAGAACTACGCGCAGCCCTGGGCGCCTGACACCCGCAATGCGCTGCCGCAGGTGGGTGATGAGCGGACGATCCTCACCGCCGTGCTGGACTGGCACCGGCAAACCTTCGAATTCAAGTGTTCCGGCGTTCCTGCGGGTCGGCTGTCGGAGAAAAGCATCCCGCCGTCCGGGCTGAGCCTGCACGGCCTGGTCCGCCATCTCGCGCAGGTGGAGCGCTGGTGGTTCCGCCAGCAGTTCGCCGGTGAAAAGGTGCCGCACCTGTACTACTCCGACGATGACCCGAGCCAGGACTTCGACTCACTCGACGGCGACCCCGCCGAGGCCTTCGCCGTCTGGCGGGCGGAGTGTGATCACGCCCGCGCGATCGTGGCACGGACACTCTCACTGGACGAGACGGGCAGATGCCGACCGGATGGCCAGCCGATCTCGCTGCGCCGGATCCTGGTGGACATGATCTCGGAATATGCCCGGCACGACGGCCACGCCGACCTGCTCCGCGAGCGCATCGACGGCGCCACGGGGTACTAGCCGACAATTCGAACGCTCGGCCGACTGCTTAGGAGGCTTCCCCAACGCGAGCTTTGACCTGCATTACGCCAGGCGATCGGCGATGGCCCTGTTCGCTGGTGACCGCGGTTGTCCTTGGTTTGCCGCTCCATCGGGCACGTGACGGGCACGCCCTGAGCTACGCATGGCGAGCGTGTCACGGTGCGTTGCCCGCAGCCACGAAAGTTCCGTTTACATCGTGGTTTACAGAGTGCCGCTGCTGGCGCTCAACGGCTGTTGGTGGCGTTTGGGGGCATCCGGCGGGAATGTCTGCGTAGCGGGTTACCCTGACCGGCGTCAGCGGATCGTGGCTAGAGGAACCAAAGGATTTTGCCAAGGAGGCATGGTCGCGTGGATGTCATCGACTGGCTGATGGACAGTGACCCGGCGATCCGCTGGCAGGTGATGCGTGATCTCACCGAAGCACCCGAGGGCCTTGCCGCGGCCGAGCGGGCCCGCGTCGCGCGCGAAGGCTGGGGCGCACAGTTGCTCGCCCTCCAGCAGCCGCACGGCCAGTGGCCGACAGGCTCGCCGGCGTTCTCCGCTGAGGACGCGGACGCGGAACAGTGGTGGCATTCGCTGGGCCCGGCACGGCAGGGCACCCTATTCCCGGTGTGGACGTCCACCACCTGGAGCCTGACGCTGCTCATGGCGTTCGGCGTCGACCCGGCCAGCGCGGCGGCCCGCCATGCTATCGGCCTCGTGCGTGAGAACGTCCGGTGGGAGCACGACGGCGAGCCGTTCTTCGACGGCGAGGTAGAACCCTGTATTAACGGCCGGGCCGTGGCCCTCGGAGCCTACTTCGGCGCAGACGTGGCGCCGGTCGTCGATCGGCTCCTCGGCGAGCAGATGGCCGACGGCGGGTGGAACTGCGAACAGGAGAACGGGTCGACCCGGGGATCGTTCCACACCACGATCGACGTGCTGGAAGGACTGCTGGCCTACGAGCGGGCGGCAGGAAGCGCCCCCGAATTGGCCAAAGCCCAGCACCGCGGCCAGGAGTACCTCCTGCAGCGGCGGATGTTCCGGAGGCTGTCCACCGGCCAGGTGATCGACCACGACCGCAAAACCGACGCTCCCGCGGCCTGGGCGCAGTTCTCCTACCCGACCTTCTGGCACTACGACGTGCTGCGCGGCCTGGACTACCTTCGCGCGGCCGACGCAACCCCCGACGACCGGGTGCGCGAGGCGATCGACCTGGTCATGTCCAAGCGCGACGCGGACGGCCGCTGGCCGCTGGAGAACCCCCATCCCGGCGAGCTGTACTTCGCTATCGACGACGGCGAAGGGCAGCCGAGTCGATGGAACACCCTGCGAGCCATGCGCGTGCTCCGCTGGTATGAACAGGCAACGACATAGAACGAAGCCCTGACGGCGCCCCGGTGGCCGGTCATCCGGAAGTTCACAATTCACCGCGCGCCCATACGGCGGCGTCACCTCGGCTGGGAGCCGAGAAACCTCAGGAACTGGCTTCGTAGTTGGAGCCGCCCGTCGTAGCCGCCCATCGGAATCGAACTGATGACCTACGCATTACGAGCGCGTTGGCATGCATTGCTCGCGGGCTCAAACCTCGTGCCAGCTTCAGGTTCACTGGGTTGCTGCTGATGACGACCGCTGGCTGTTGCCGGCGGTCCGGGGTCGCGCCCGCGACCGTTTCCGTTCCTGCAGCGCAGGCTGAAAGTGGTAAAACTGCAGGCCAGGAAGCTGCGGCAGTGCCAGGGTGTACCGTTCCGTGCTAGCGAGTGCTGCCAGGAATGTGACCAATCGTGTGACCACGGAGGGCAGGCCCAGGACGGAAACACCACCGCCAAGGAGGAAAACCCGAGAGGAAACGATCATGACTCAGGACGACGAGGCCCGCTGGCTCGGCACCGAGGCCGAGGCCGATGCCTGGCTGCGGCGCCTCCCGGCCAGCGTCCTCGGCAAGCTCGGCTATCACCGTGAACCCCCGCTCAGCGCTGCGCTGGCGAGGGATTACGTCGAGCGTCCCGCCGAGCAGATCACCTTGGACGAGTGGCGGGGCGCGGCGGGCCTCCTGGCTGCCAGCAATCACGGCAAGGACGGGGCAGCGCTCGATACCGTGCTCCTCGCCGTCCTCCTGTACCGCGAGTCCATCGGGGACCCCCGACCGCTAGAAAGCCGGACCCGTAGCCATCGGCCAGCCGCCCGGCTGCACCCTCCCCCGAAATGAGCCCTGGGGCTTAGGCAGGAGCGGGTGCGCCGCCAGGGACTCGAACCCCGGACCGCGGATTAAGAGTCGGGATCGGTCAGTGTCCAACTGGTCTGAGACCGTCCGATCCTTCGGATGATCAGGACAGACATGCTCTAGGTCGTTGGGTCAGTCCTGGCCCGTGCATCGGTGTTGCTGCTTGGGTTGCGGCTCGCCCTTGTTCGCGCCGGTGGTCCTGATAGTTCAGGCAGCCGGGGGCCACCAGGGTGCCCCGATCGACCCTGGACTCGTCGCGGTTGCCGGACCGTTCGCGTAGCGCCTGCCAGGCCGCCAGCTTTTCCGGCCGCATCCCGGTCGCCACGACCCTCAGTTACCCCCGTTGATGCCAGCATCGAGGTGCGCCAGCTGCTGGGATGCGGAGCGGCACGGACCCTGGCCTATCGCCGCTCGCCTACTTAACCATCGATCACGCCCCGCGGCCAACTCGCTCTGTGCACCGGTCAGCATTGCGCGACATTAGTGGTCTGGTCGTTGGTCAGTCGGACTAGTGACGTTGGGCACTACTGAACGCTTCCCGGGCGAGCCACCGTTGAGCCAGCAGGTGATGCGAATGCTCATGTTCGACGCGGTGACCAAGAGATTCGGACCGTTGACGGCCCTTGACCGCTGTACGTTCACCGCCTGCCCGGGCCGGCTCACAGGCTTTTTGGGCCCGAACGGGGCCGGCAAGACGACAGCGATGCGTGCGGTATTCGGGCTTGTCGAGCTGGACGCGGGGACGGTCCGGTGGCGGGGCCGCCCGGTCCGCGCCGCGGACCGAGCGCGATTCGGGTATATGCCGGAGGAGCGGGGCCTGTATCCGCGCATGCGCGTGCGGGACCAGCTGGTGTACATGGGCCAGCTGTCCGGGCGCGGGGCCAAGGACGTGACCCGTAGCGTGGACGCCTGGCTGGAGCGCCTGGGCCTGGCCGGGCGCGCGGCCGATCGGTTGGACCGGCTGTCCCACGGCAACCAGCAGCGGGTGCAGCTGATCGCCGCACTGGTCAACGAACCGGACCTGCTAGTGCTCGACGAGCCGTTCTCCGGCCTGGACCCGATCGCCATGGGCGCCATGAGCGACTTGCTGTCTGGCCTCGCGGCCAAGGGCGCGACGGTGTTGTTTTCCAGCCATCAACTCGACCTAGTCGAAGACCTATGCCAGGACGTCGTGATCATCGAGCAGGGCCGGATCGTGCTGGCGGGCGAGCTGAAGGACCTGCGGGCCGCGGTGCCCGAGCGGTTCATCGACATCCGGTACCAGGGCGCGGCGCCGGACTGGTCCCTGCTGGCCCCAGCGACCCTCATCGAGGCCAATGACGGCCGGGCCCGGCTGCGAGTCGGCAGCGGCGGTGATGTGGCCGCGGTGCTGACGACACTCCAGGACAGCGCCGACATCGTGTCGTTCACCTACCAGCCACCCACGCTGTCGGAACTGTTCTGTGAGGCGGTGGCGGCATGACCGGGATGCGGCAGGCCTGGCTGGTGGCCCGACGGGAGATGAACGAGCGGGGCCGTTCGCCTGCGTTCCGCGCCTCAGTCCTGTTGATGATGGCGGCCGTGGCCGCCATGCTCATCCTGCCCACGCTGTTCAAGCCCGGCGTCAAGGATGTCGGCCTCACCGGTCCCGCCCCCCCGGCGCTGGCCGCCACTATCGGCCAGCAAGCTCGTGCCGAGGGGACCACGGCCCGCATACACCGCTACGCCAGCCTCGCCGCAGGCGAGAGGGCTGTCCGTCAGGGCCACCTCGACGTGCTCCTGACCAGCGCGCGGCGGCTGGAGTGGAAAGGCCAGGAGGATCAGCAGCTCAAGGCGATCGTGACCACGGCCATTCAGCTGGTCACGGTGCGCGAGCGGGCCACCGCCGCGGGTATCAGCCCGGCCGCGCTGGCAGCCCTGCTTGCGCCGGTGCCCGTCACCAGCGTTGAGCTGGGCGCGGTGGCCGGCCGCAGCCCTGGCGACGAGACAGCCGTCGTCGTCATGACCGGCGTGCTGTTCTTCTGCATCAGCGTCTTCGGCGCGATGGTGCTCAACGGGGTGCTGGAGGAAAAAGCCAGCCGCGTCGTCGAGGTGCTCCTCGCCCGGATCCCGGCCCGCACTCTGCTGGCCGGCAAGATTGTCGGCATCGGGCTGCTCGGGCTCGCGCAGATCGGCGCGATCGTGCTGGCCGCGCTGGTCGCGGTCACCACTGTCCGCTCCATCGACGTCCCCGCGGTCCGAGGAACCGTGCTGGCCTGGGTCCTCATCTGGTTCGTGCTGGGCTACGCCCTCTACGCCACGGCCTACGGCGCCCTCGGGTCGCTCGGGTCACGGGCCGAAGACGCCCAGAGCGTCGCCGGGCCGGTGACGGCCGTCCTGGTCGCGGCCTACTTCGCCGTCTTTGCGATGATCGCCCAGCCCACCAGCACGCTGGCCCGGGCGGTCTCGTTCTTCCCTCTGACCGCTCCCATGGCCATGCCTGGGCGCATCGCCATGGGCGCAACCGCCTGGTGGGAGCCGGTAGCCGCCGCCTTCCTCACCCTCGCCGCGACCGCCGGCCTTGTGCTGCTCGCCGGGCGCATCTACACCAGCGCCATCTTGCACAGCGGCCCAGCGCTCAGCCTGAAAGACGCCTGGCGAACCACGATCACACGGGCTGCGGGCACAGCAACCCAAGCAGACGCCCATGCCACCAAGACACACCTGGCCAAGATTCGCCCCCGCACGGGAGGGAGCACAACGATGACAACAGACTCGACGAGACGCCGGCTGCTTGTTACAGTCCTCACCGGCATCGGAGTCGCCCTCGGCGTGATCGTAGCCCTGCTCACCAGTGACGTCATCGTCGGCGTCATCGCCGGAGCAGGATTCATCGCGGTAGCGACCCAGATGGTCAACCTCTGGACCCGTCGCAGCGGCCCACCCGTCGCTCATCATTGATATCCCGCAGTCAGGCCTCTGCCGACGCGGCCAAGAAGCTGGTTGACGCCTTGCACACTACTCAGCGTGAGCTTCTCATGGCGTGCTGGCGCCATATCGCGCCGCCGGGGCCCGGGGCGTAATCCAAGCCAGGCAAGCACGCCAGGGTGCCCGTTTTCGTAGGGCCAATGGCCGCCGAGGGCTGGTGCCGTGGGCGGTGTCAGACTCTAGTGGTGGCGGTTGAACGTCCGCGCCGGGTGGAGGTGCGACCCTTTCCCTCCCACCGGAGGCTGGTCACCGGGGCCATGCGCGCTGGCCGGCGCAAGATGCCGATGTACGGGCTGGTCGAGGTGGACATCACCACCGCGACCCGGCTGCTGGCCGGGCACGATCCGCCCGGGTCGCTGACCGCCTTCGTGGTGGCCAGCGTGGCCCGCGCCGCCGCCGCCCACCCGGCCGTGCATGCTTACCGGAACTGGCGCGGGCAGCTGGTCACCCACCGGCACGTTGATGTGGGCACGATGGTGGAGATCTCCACACCGCACGGGCCGTTCGCCCTGCCCCATCTGCTGCGCGACGCGGACATCCGCGACGTGCCCGACCTCACCGCCGAACTGCGCCGCGTCAAGCGCGACCCCTCGGCCAGCAGCAGCGGCAGGTGGCTGGAGCGCGCTGGGCCAGCCGCGACCCGGATCCCGGGCGTGATCCCGGCCATGTACGCCGTAATGGCCCGATCCGTCGCGGCCCGGCAGCGCATCGGCACCGTCGCGGTGACAGCGGTGGGCATGTTCGCCGGCGGCGGGGGCTTCGGCATCACGCCGTTGTCCTTGTACTCCCTGGAGGTCATCGTCGGCGGGATGAGCCAGCGCCCGCGCGTCATCGACGGCCAGGTCACCGTCCGCGACATCCTGGACCTGACGGTGGCCATCGACCACAACGTCGTGGACGGCGCGCCCGCCGCCCGCTTCACCGCCGAATTCCGGGAACTGCTGGAAAGCGCTGCGGTGATGTCGCCGTCCAGCGTTGCCTGACCAGCCCCAGGGTGGCCAACAGGCTGATCCTGTGTCAGGGCCTGTGCAGGAGGTGCTTGGACACCAAAGGTGACGACCGAGCGCTATCCCCATGTCGCCACACTCCAGATGAAGGACGCCAGCGAGCGGTTGGACCTGGCACTTTGGGTCAGGGTTGAAGGCAACTGCAACTATGGCGTCCAAAGACGCGGCTCAGCCCCTCCCCGGATGCGGGGTAGGGGCCGTGAGCTGCGGAGGCTCGGGGATTTGAACCCCGGAAGGGCGTAAACCCTAACCGCATTAGCAGTCCATTCCTTGCCCTCAAAACGGACATCGCCCTACCGTGCTCAGTCACATCCGGCCAGGTAAACGCCGGTATAGCACGAAACCGGACGCAAGCCGGACGCTCCCCACGCAATTCCCGCTGGCCCATCATCGGCCCAGCAAGGCTGCTCCACGGGCGCCCGCCACACGTGATTACGTTGCCTAGTGTCCTGCGTCGGAAATCCGGGCTATATATTTTGCCAGTGAGTCGAGGATCTCTTCGGCGGTCTTGGTCCAGGTGAAGGGCCTAGGGTTCTGATTCCAGTTCTCGATCCAGGCGCGGATGTCGGCTTCGAGGGCTTGCACGCTCTTGTGCACGCCGCGGCGGATCATCTGGTCGGTCAGGTACCCGAACCAGCGTTCCACCTGGTTGATCCACGAGGAGCCGGTCGGGGTGAAGTGCAGGTGGAAGCGGGGGTGACGGGCCAGCCAGTCCTGGATCGCGGCGGTCTTGTGCGTGGCCAGGTTGTCGCAGACCAGGTGCACGTCAAGGTCCGCGGGCACGGCCTTGTCGATCCGGACCAGGAACTTCTTGAACTCCGCGGCGCGGTGCCGCCGGTGCAAGGATGAGATCACGCGGCCGTCAGCGATGTTGAACGCGGCGAACAAGCTGGTGGTGCCGTGCCGGACGTAGTCGTGGCTGCGCCGCTCGGGCATCCCGGGCATCATCGGCAGCACCGGCTGGGAGCGGTCCAGCGCCTGGGTGCCGGACTTCTCATCCACGCACAGCACCACCGCCTTGTCCGGCGGGTCGTGGTACAGGCCGACGACATCGACGACCTTCTCCACGAACAGCGGGTCCGTGGACAGCTTGAACGAATCGCTCAGGTGCGGCTTGAGATCGAATTTGCGCCAGATCCGCCCGACCGTGGACGGCGACAGGCCGCTGCGGGCTGCCATCGACGACCGCGACCAGTGCGTGGCGTCCTTCGGGGTTTCCTCCAAGGTGGCCGTGATGACCTGCTCCACCTTGTCCAGCAGGATCGACGGCGGGCGGCCCGGCCGTGGCTCATCGGCCAGCCCGTCCAGCCGCCGCGCGGCGAACCGGGCCCGCCACTTGCTCACCGTCGCCGGATCGATCCGCAGGTCCGCCGCGGCCTGCTTGTTCGTCGCCCCGCCCGCGCACGCCAGCACGATCTTGGCCCGCAGCGCCAGCGCCTGCGCGCTGCTGGCCCGCCGGGCCCACCGGGTCAGCTGATCACGCTCCGCACCGGTCAGCACCAGCTCAGCCACCGGGCGGCCCGGCCGGTCATGATCGGCCAGCCCAGCCAGGCCGGCCTCGGCGAACCGGCGGCGCCACTTGCGCACCGTCATCCGCGTCGAACCTAGTTGCGCGGCCACCCGCGCCACCCCGGAACCCGGCTCCGCGCACGCCAGCACGATCCGCGCCCGCTCAGCCAGCCACGCCGACTCCTCCTCCAGCCAGCGGGCAAGTTCAGTACGGTCCTCATCGGTCAGCGTCAGCGGCTCAGCGGTCTGCTGCATGCCACTAGGCTACAGACTTAACTAGCTGATTTCCGGCGCGACACACTAG
>Ga0306924_10000763_pt1 | contig 27963 bp, 26 predicted proteins | sample sta12Can44000111_FD_203756 | JGI IMG/M metagenome (GOLD analysis project Ga0306924, IMG submission 203756) | Lab enrichment of tropical soil microbial communities from Luquillo Experimental Forest, Puerto Rico - statanox.12C.anox.44.000.111 (v2)... | ecosystem: Environmental > Terrestrial >... | reverse complement strand
AACTGGCTCGGAACATCGCCAACAGCCGGAACTGAACCGGACGAAGACGGTCGAGAAGAAGGAGCCGATCGACAACGAGTTCGTGCCCGACCTTGGCGACGACACGGACGACGATGCAGCCCGGATCAGCCGCATGACCAAGATGATGCAGGGTGTCGCCCGTCAGGTTTCGCTCGATCCCGCCGACGACATGGACCTGTAAGGCATCATGACAACACCCAAGAAGAAGACCCCGCTGTCCGTCTATCTTGATCCCGACATCATGAAGACGCTGGCGGCTTACGCCGCCCGCCGTGAGCAACCGCTGTCGCTGATCGCCGAGGCGGCCATCGCCTCCTTCCTGTCACCCGATGCCGACGAGCGCCGCGAAGCCGCCATCGCCAAGCGCCTCGACCAGATCGACCGCCGCTTGGCTCGTGTCGAACGCGATGTCGGCATTTCCGTCGAGACCCTGGCACTGTTCGTCCGCTTCTGGCTGACCATCAATCCGCCCCTGCCCGAGCCCGCCGCGCAAGCCGCGCGGGCCAAGGCTGGCGAGCGATACGACGCTTTCGTCACCGCGCTTGGCCGCAGGCTGGCCCAGGGGCCGAAACTACGGCAGGAGATACCGGAAGATGCCGAACTTCGTGATTCACATTGTCCAGTTCCATTGGCCTGAAGCCGTTATGACAGCATAAGTTCATCGACAGCCCTGTTCGCCTTGGGTACGGCGTCCGCAGCCAGCGCGGGGATATTCATGCCCTCGACGCGCACAGTCTGCACATCAACGATGCCGATGAACCCCAGAATTTGCCGCAGGTATCCGCGAGGTATTTCCCGAGGTGCCGCCCCGCGTCGAATACGAGATGACCGAGCTCGGAAAAAGCCTGCTGGGCCCCATGCAGGGGCTGGTCGATTGGGCCAAGACGAACTGGACGCAAGTCAGGGAGGCACAGTCCGAATATGATGCGAGATCGTGATCTCCAGCCCCTTATTCGGCGGCCGTCTGTTGTGATTTCAGCCTGAACTGCGACGGCGAGTTTCCCGTCATCCGTTTGAAGGCATTGGAGAAGGCCGCATCCGAGGAGAAGCCGACCTCTTGCGCGATCTGGCCGATGGTCATCCCCCCCGCCACCAGCCGGCGCTGGGCCAAATGCAGACGCCATTGCGCCAGATAGGTCAATGGCCCCATCCCGGCCAGCGTCTTGAAATGCGTGGCAAAAGCAGTCCGCGACATCGCGGCGGCCCGCGCCAGCTCCGGCAGATGCCAGTTCCGCGCCGGCTCGCCATGCATCAGCCTCAGCGCCGGGGACAGCCGCCGGTCGGCCAGAACACGCAACAGTCCGGGCGTCAGTTCCCCCTCATGCGCCAGATGAGCCCGCAGGATTTGCAGGAAAATCAACTGGGCCAGCGCCGTGCAGGCAAAGCCCGCCCCCTCGCGATTCGTGCCGCATTCCTCGGCCAGTTGGGCGATCAGCGATTTCAGGTACGGCGCCTTGTCCGAGCCGCCATTGACGCGAATGACGTCGGGCAGACAGTCCAGCAGCAACCCGCCACACCCCGCCGCCATATCCACATGCCCGCCGAGGAACAACATCTCGTCGCCCCCGCCCAACGCAAAAATACCCGAGGTAGCCCCGGCAAAGACTTCCCACGCTGGGCGGGGAAAAATCGTGGGATCGCTTGACAGCACGAAAGCCAGCGGAGCCGACAGCATCAAGACATCCCCCTCGCCCATCCGCAGCGGCGCTCCCTGCCCCTCGACCTCCAGCCAGCAACAGCCTCGGACGATCACCATAAATTTGAGCTGATCCGGCGGCGGAAAGGCGACTGCCCAGTCCCCACCGACGGTGAAACCGCCCGCACAAACCGCCTGGGCATTAACCATCGCCAGAACGGAAGAAAAAGGATCGTCACTCATGCTTTGAACTACCGCGCAAGAATCATGGACGATGGATTATTCACGATCCAAGGATATGCTCCTATTTGTGGAAGGGTCAACAAACTGGAGTCAGCGTCTCATGACTACACCCCAAACCCCCATCGGCTCAGGCTTCGGCAAAGCCAGCACAGCGGACGACGTGATCGCCGGTATCGACCTTACCGGCAAAACCGCCATCGTCACCGGCGGTTATTCCGGCCTCGGCCTTGAGACCGTACGCGTGTTCCTGGCCGCCGGCGCCCGCGTGATCGTGCCGACGCGCGACGTCGGGCGGGCCAAAGCCGCGTTGACCAAGTTCGCCGCAGCCGAAATCTGGCCAATGGATTTGCTTGACCCTGCTTCGATCGACGCCTTTGCCCAGCGCTTCCTCGCCGAAGGCACGCCGCTGCACATCCTGGTCAATAGCGCCGGCATCATGGCCTTGCCTGAACTGACCCTGGATGGACGTGGGCATGAACTGCAATTCGCCACCAACCATCTCGGCCATTTCCAACTGACGCTCCGTCTGTGGCCAGCCTTGCTGGCGGCTCATGGCGCACGGGTGGTCGCGGTCTCCTCGTTGGGTCACCGCTTCTCCCCCGTGGTGTTCGACGATGTTGATTTCCACCACCGCCCCTACAGCCCCTTTGCCGCCTATGGCCAGTCGAAGACCGCCAATGCCCTGTTTGCGGTCGAGTTGGACAAACGCGGTATGCCAGACGGTATTCGCGCCTTCGCGGTTCATCCCGGCGGCATCGTCGAAACCAATCTCGGCAAACATATCGACCCGGCAATGTTGCGAGACCTTGGCGCCATCGATGCCGAGGGCAAAGCGATCATCGCCCCGGAACGCGGCTTCAAAACTCCGGCCATGGGGGCGGCCACCCAGGTGTGGTGCGCCACCAGCCCGCAGTTGATTGACCGTGGTGGTGTCTATTGCGAGGACTGCGATGTCTCGGTTCCGCTGGCCCCGCCTGAAGGCGAATACCTGTTGGGCGACACCCTGGGACATGGCGGTGTCTTCCCCCACGCCGTCGACCCGGTCGCGGCGGAAAAGCTGTGGGCATTGAGCGAAGACCTGACCGGCGTCCGCCTCCCGGCTTAGGCCCCCGTGAGCAGCGGGCTTCTTGTGCCCACATGAAGCCCGCCGCTTTCTTCATGCGTAAGATCACACACCTCGCACCCCGTAAGTATTTTCCCCACGCTTCCCGCCGGACCTCTACGACGATCACAGCCTTGTTGATCCGCGCGATTCTCTGCCTTTTCTAATCATCCCCATCGCCGGTTGCTTGTCGTGATCGGCTCTTCCTGGGGATGATCATGCCGGGCACCTCCCACCAGTCCGAATCCTTCGCCCGAAGTGCGCGCATGCTGCACACGGCGCTGGGACCGGCCATCGCCGCCTTCCTCGAAGACCCGTCCATCGTCGAGGTCATGCTCAACCCCGATGGCCGGTTGTGGGTGGATCGGCTGTCGGGCGGACTGGAGGATACCGGCGCCACCCTGTCGCCTGCCGACGGCGAACGCATCGTCCGTCTGGTCGCCCACCATGTCGGCTCCGAAGTCCATGCCGGATCGCCCCGCGTCTCCGCCGAGCTTCCCGGCACGGGAGAGCGCTTCGAGGGGCTGCTGCCGCCAGTGGTGGCGGCCCCGGCTTTCGCCATCCGCAAGCCGGCGGTGGCGGTGTTCACCCTCGACGACTATGCCGCCGCCGGCATCATGACCGCCGGGCAGGCGGAAATCCTGCGCCAAGCCGTCGTCGATCACCGCAACATTCTGGTGGCCGGCGGCACTTCGACCGGCAAGACCACCCTGACCAACGCCCTGCTGGCCGAGGTCGCCAAGACCTCCGACCGCGTGGTGCTGATCGAGGATACCCGCGAACTGCAATGCCGGGCGCCCAATCTGGTGGCGCTCAGGACCAAGGACGGCGTGGCGTCGCTGTCCGATCTGGTCCGCTCCTCCCTCCGCCTGCGGCCTGACCGCATCCCCATCGGCGAGGTGCGCGGCGCCGAAGCGCTCGACCTGCTGAAGGCCTGGGGCACCGGCCATCCCGGCGGTATCGGCACCATCCATGCCGGATCGGCGCTCGGGGCGCTTCGCCGCCTGGAACAGCTGATCCAGGAAGCCGTCGTCACCGTCCCCCGCGCTTTGATCGCAGAAACCATCAATGTCGTCGCCGTGCTGGCCGGACGCGGACGGCAGCGCCGCCTTGCCGAACTGGCCGAGGTCTCCGGACTCGACCCCACCACCGGCGATTACCGCGTCATCCCCGCAGGAGAAACTCCATGATCCCTATCCGCCGTCATCTGGAAACCGCCGTTGCTGCCGGTTTCGTCACCTTGGTTTTGTCGTCTTCGGCTTACGCCTCCGGCTCGTCGATGCCGTGGGAAACCCCACTCAACCAGATCCTCGAATCCGTCCAGGGGCCGGTGGCCAAGATCATCTCGGTGATCATCATCACCGTCACCGGCCTGACCCTGGCTTTCGGCGACACCTCGGGCGGCTTCCGCCGGATGATCCAGATCGTCTTCGGCCTCTCCATCGCCTTCGCCGCCAGCTCGTTCTTCCTGTCGTTCTTTTCGTTCAGCGGCGGAGCGCTGGTGTGATGACGGATCCCATCGCCGGCTTTTCGGTCCCGGTTCACCGATCCTTGACCGATCCCATCCTGTTGGCCGGTGCCCCGCGCACGGTGGCCATCGCCAACGGCACCCTGGCCGCCGCCATCGCTCTCGGCCTGCGCCTGTGGATTCCGGGACTGCTGCTGTGGGCGCTCGGCCATGGCGCCGCCGTCTGGGCCGCCAAAAGGGACGCGCTGTTCGTCGAGGTCGGCCGCCGCCATCTCCGCTATCCAGCCTATTTCGGGGTGTGAGCGATGATCAATCTCGCCGAATACCGCCATCATCCCGCCGGCCTCGCCGATTTCCTGCCCTGGGCGGCCCTGGCGGCTCCGGGCGTGGTGCTCAACAAGGACGGCAGCTTCCAGCGCACCGCCCGTTTCCGTGGACCGGACTTGGACTCCGCCACCCCGGCGGAACTGGTCGGCGTCACCGCCCGTCTCAACAGCGCATTGCGCCGGTTGGGCTCGGGCTGGGCAATCTTCGTCGAAGCTCAGCGGGTTGCCGCCACCGACTATCCGCAAAGTATCTTTCCAGACGCAGCCTCGGCCCTGGTCGATCTGGAACGCCAGGACGGCTTCGAACAGGACAGCGTGCATTTCGAAAGCCGTTATTTCCTCACCTTCCTGTGGCTGCCGCCCTCCGAGGAGGTCAGCCGCATGGAAGGCTGGCTGTTCGAGGGCAAAGCCAAGACCGGCGTCGATCCCTGGGAATTGCTGCGCGGCTTCATCGACCGCACCGACCGCATCCTGCAACTGGTCGAGGGCTTCGTGCCGGAAGTGGGGTGGCTGGATGACGGCGAGACGCTGACTTATCTGCATTCGACCGTCTCCACCAAGATCCAGAAGGTCCGGGTTCCCGAAATCCCCATGTACCTGGATGTGCTGCTGGCCGACCAGCCGCTGACCGGTGGGCTGGAACCGAGATTGGGCGGCAGCCATCTGCGCACCCTGACGGTGGTGGGTTTTCCCACCGCCAGCCATCCCGGCATCCTCGATGAGCTCAACCGCCTGGCCTTCCCCTACCGCTGGTCGACCCGCGCCCTCCTGCTCGACAAGACCGACGCCACCAGACTGCTGACCAGGATCAGGCGACAGTGGTTCGCCAAGCGCAAGTCGGTCGCCACCATCCTCAAGGAGGTGATGACCAACGAGGCCTCGACCCTGGTCGACACCGACGCCGCCAACAAGGCCGCCGACGCCGATATGGCTTTGCAGGAACTGGGCGCCGACGATGTCGGACAAGTCTTCATCACCGCCACTGTCACCGTCTGGGACCAGGATGCCGGACTGGCCGCCGAGAAACTGCGTCAGGTCGAGAAGGTCATCCAGGGCCGCGACTTCACCTGCATGAGCGAAAGCCTCAATGCGGTGGAGGCCTGGTTGGGCTCGCTGCCCGGTCATGTCTACGCCAATGTCCGCCAGCCGCCGGTCAGCACCCTCAACCTCGCCCATATGATCCCGCTCTCCGCGGTATGGGCCGGGCCGGAGAAGGACGGGCATTTCGATGCCCCGCCGCTGTTCTTCGGCAAGACCGAGGGCTCGACGCCGTTCCGCTTCTCGCTCCATGTCGGCGATGTCGGCCATCTTCTCATCGCCGGGCCCACCGGCGCCGGCAAATCGGTGCTGCTGGCCCTGATGGCCTTGCAGTTTCGGCGTTACCCGAAATCCCAGATCTTCGCCTTCGACTTCGGCGGATCGATCCGCGCCGCCGCCCTGGCCATGAAGGGCGACTGGCATGATCTGGGCGGCACCGGGTCCGTCTCCCTGCAGCCGCTGGCGCGGATCGACGATCCGGCCGAGCGGGCCTGGGCGGCCGAGTGGGTGGCGGGAATTCTGTCCCGGGACGGGGTGACGGTGGATGCCGCCGTCAAGGAACATCTGTGGTCGGCGCTGGCCTCCCTGGCGTCTTCCCCCATCCATGAGCGCACCCTTACCGGCCTTGCCGTGCTGCTGCAATCGGCGCCGCTGAAGCAGGCCTTGCAGTCCTATTGCGTCGGCGGGCCGTTCGGGCGGCTGCTCGACGCCGAAGCCGAGCATCTCGGCGAGGCTGACGTCCAGGCCTTCGAGACCGAAGGGATGATCGGCTCAGGGGCCGCCTCCGCCGTGCTGAGTTATCTCTTTCACCGCATCGAAGGCCGGCTCGATGGACGCCCGACTCTGCTGATCATCGACGAGGGCTGGCTGGTCCTCGACGACAGCGCCTTCGCCGGCCAACTGCGCGAATGGCTCAAGACCCTGCGCAAGAAGAACGCCTCGGTGATCTTCGCCACCCAGAGCCTGTCCGACATCGCCGACAGCGCCATCGCCCCGGCCATCGTCGAAAGCTGCCCGACCCGCATCTTCCTGCCCAACGAACGGGCCATCGAGCCGCAGATCACCAGCCTCTATCGCCGCTTCGGCCTCAATGACCGCCAGATCGAGATCATCGCCCGGGCCACGCCGAAGCGCGACTACTACTGCCAGTCCCGGCGCGGCAACCGCCTGTTCGAGCTGGGCCTCGGGCCGGTGGCACTGGCCTTCTGCGCCGCCTCGTCCAAGGCCGACCAGGCCGCCATCACCGAGACCCTCAACGAGGGTGGACATGACCAATTCGCCGCAAGCTGGCTGCGCGAGCGCGGACTCGGTTGGGCGGCTGATCTGATTCCCGATTTGACCAATTTGGAGGGGACGCTATGAAAGGCTTCAATGCGGGCTGCCGCCCGCGCCTGCTTGGGGCTGGGCCCCAAACCCCGGTTGTTTTGGCTATCGCCTTGATGCTGATGGCCGTTCCTGCGCGGGCGCAATGGGCGGTGTTCGATGCCGCCAATTATTCCCAGAACATCCTGACCGCGGCGCGTGAGCTGGAGCAGATCAACAACGAGATCCAGAGCCTGACCAACGAAGCGCAGATGCTGGTCAATCAGGCCAGGAACCTGGAAAGCCTGCCGCTGTCGACACTTTCCCAGTTGCAGTCCTCGGTGCAGCAGACCCAGACCCTGCTGGCCCAGGCCCAGAACATCGCCTACGACGTCCAGCAGATCGAAACCGCCTTCTCCGGCCCCTATGGCGCGGCTTCAACCACGGCGTCAAACACCACGTTGGTGGCGAATGCTCAAACCCGCTGGCAAACCTCGGTTGGATCTTTCGAGGACAGCCTCAAGACCCAGGCCGGTGTCGTTGGCAACATCTCCACCAACAGCAGCGCCATGTCGTCGCTGGTCTCGGCCAGCCAGTCGGCCAGCGGCGCCCTTCAGGCCGCTCAGGCCGGAAACCAGTTGCTGGCCCTGCAATCCCAACAACTGTCCGACCTGACGGCGCTGGTCGCTGCCAAGAGCCGGGCCGATGCCCTGGAACAGGCCCGCAACGCCGCTGCCGAATCTCAAGGCCAGGAACAGTACCGCCGCTTTGCCACCCGCAGCGGCTATGTCCCGCAGACCGTCACCATGTTCGGGGAGTGATCCGCCATGGGCAACGCCATGAGTAACGTCGGCGTCATCGACACCTTCCTCAACACCTTCACCACCTATATCGACAGCGGCTTCGGTCTGTTGAAGGGCGAGATCGCTTACCTGTCGTCGACGTTGATCGTCATCGACATCACCCTGGCCGGGCTGTTCTGGGCCTGGGGCTCCGACGAGGACGTGGTGCAGCGGCTGGTGAAGAAAACGCTGTCCATCGGCTTCTTCGCCTTCGTCATCGGCAATTTCAACGCCCTGGCCAAGGTGCTGTTCAACAGCTTCGCCGGCCTCGGCCTGCTGGCCGGCGGCTCGTCCATCACCACCGCCGAGTTCCTGCGTCCCGGACGTCTCGCCCAGGTCGGTCTCGATGCCGGTCAGCCGCTGCTGGATGCCGCCAGCAAGATGATGGGCTTTACCGCCTTCTTCGCCAACTTCGTGCAGATCGCCGTGTTGATGGTCTCCTGGCTGATCGTGCTGGTGGCCTTCTTCATCCTGGCGGTCCAACTGTTCGTCACCCTGATCGAGTTCAAGCTGACCACCCTGGCCGGCTTCGTGCTGGTGCCCTTCGCCCTGTTCAACCGCACCGCCTTCCTGGCCGAGAAAGTGCTGGGCAATATCGTCGCCTCGGGCATCAAGGTCATGGTGCTGGCGGTCATCGTCGGCATCGGCAGCGGACTATTCAGCCAATTCACCGCCGGGTTTGGCGCCACCCAGCCGACCGTCGAGCAGGCCTTGTCCATCGTGCTCGCCGCCCTGGCCCTGCTCGGCCTCGGCATCTTCGGCCCCGGCATCGCCACCGGATTGGTGTCGGGCGCGCCGCAGCTTGGCGCTGGTGCCGCCGTCGGCACCGGACTGGCCGCTGCCGGTCTGGGTGTCGGGGCCGCCATGGGGGCCGGAGCCCTTGTCAGCGGCGGCGGGGCGGCCTTGGCCGGGGCCGGTCGGGCCACCGCTGCCGCCGCTCGCGGTGGCGCCCATATGGCAGGAGCCGCCTCGACCGCTTACAGCCTTGCTTCGGCTGGCCAAAGCGGCGCGTCCAGAGTCGCCTCCGGTCTGGCCGGGGTCGCCAAGGCCGCAGGCAAGGCGACAGCCGGATCGGCCAAACAGACCGCGACCCAGGCTGCCGACAGTCTGAAACAGCGCTTCCAGGCCGGGGTCCGCTCCGGGTTCGCCGCCACCGGCGGCTCTTCGACCATGGGCACCGTTGGCGGGAGCCAAACCGCTTCCACCTCCGCCGCTGGCGGCTCCTCGCCGCCGGCCTGGGCCCAGCGCATGAGGCGTAATCAGGCCATGAGCCATGGCGCTGCCACCGCCGCCCATGCGGTGCGCTCCGGCGACAGTGCCGGCGGCGGTCATTCCGTCGATCTTTCCGAAAGGAACTCCTGATGTCGCTCTTTCAACGTTCCTCGGTCCGTTACGGTCGCACGCCGGAGCCCGAGACCCCTTACCAGAAAGCCGCCCAGGCCTGGGACGAGCGCATCGGTTCGGCCCGCCTCCAGGCCAAGAACTGGCGGCTGATGGCCTTCGGCAGTCTGATCCTGTCCGCCGGCCTGGCTGGCGGGATGATCTGGCAGTCGGCGCGCGGCACAGTCGTTCCCTGGGTGGTGCAGATCGACAAGCTGGGCGAGGCCCAGGCCGTCGCGCCCGCCGCCGCCGACTATCAGCCGTCCGATGCCCAGATCGCCTGGTATCTCGCCCGCTTCATCGAGGATGTGCGCGGTTTGCCCGCCGACCCCGTCATCGTGCGGCGCAACTGGCTGCGCGCCTATGACTTCACCGCCACTTCCGGCGCCGCCGCCCTCAACGAATACGCCCGCGCCGACGATCCCTTCGCCAAGGTCGGCCGTCAGCAGATCGCCGTCGACGTCTCCAGCGTCATCCGCGCTTCGCCCGACAGTTTCCGCATCGCCTGGGTCCAGCGCCGTTACCAGGACGGCGCCCTGGTCGCCACCGAACGCTGGACCGCCATCTTGTCGGTGATCGTCCAGTCCCCCCACGACGCCGATCACTTACGCAAGAACCCGCTCGGCATCTATGTCACCGCCATCAACTGGTCCAAGGAGTTGGGACAATGAGACCCGTCCGCACCGCCGGGCTTCCGGCCCTGATGTTTTCCGCCTGCCTGCTGTCGGCCTGCGCCGTCAAGGCGCCGCCGCCGCAGATCCAGTACGATGACGCCACGCCTGCCGTGCGCACCGCTGATCCGCCCGCTCCGGTCACAGTGGTGACGGTGCCCGAGCCCTTGCCGCTGCCCGGCCAGTTGCAGCCGCTTGCGGAGGCCAAGCCTTCGAAGGCCCCGGCCAATCCCACCCTCCGCGTCACCCAGGCCAATGCCGCCGCCCGCATTGAGCCGGAGCGCGACGGCTTTCTCAACGCCGTGCAGGTCTATCCCTATTCCGCCGGGGCCCTCTATCAGGTCTATGCCGCCCCCGGCGAAATCACCGACATCGCCCTACAGGAGAGCGAGCAGTTGGTCGGCTCCGGCCCGGTCGCCGCCGGCGACACCGTGCGCTGGATCATCGGCACCACCGAGAGCGGCGCCGGGGCAACCAAGAAGACCCACATTCTGGTCAAGCCGACCCGGCCCAGTCTGCGCACCAATCTGGTCATCAACACCGACCGGCGGACCTATCTGCTGGAACTGCGCTCGACGGCCAAGACCTACATGGCCTCGGTATCCTGGCAATACTCCGAGGATCAGCTCATCGCGCTCCGCCGTCAGAACAAGGAGGCCGAGGCCGTCACGCCGCTGGCCGGCGGCATCGATCTCGAAGCTCTGCGCTTCCGTTATGCCATCGAGGGCGATGCTGTGCCGTGGAAGCCGTTGCGGGCTTTCGACGACGGCTCCAAGGTCTATATCGAGTTCCCCTCTGGCATCGCCCAGGGCGAGATGCCGCCCCTCTTCGTCGTCGGTCCGGCTGGCGGCTCCGAGTTGGTCAATTATCGGGTGCGGCGCAATTACATGATCGTCGACCGGCTGTTCCCGGCCGCCGAGCTGCGCATGGGCGACGCCGACAGCGCCCGGCATGTCCGCATCAGCCGCACCGATGGGAAGCCGCAGTCATGAGCGAAACGCCCGACGGCCCAACCGGTGAGTCGCAATTCCGTCTGCGTCCGGAGCATCCCCGTGTCACCCGGCTGTCGCGCCGGGCGCTGATCACTCTCGGCGGCATCTCCGCTTTGGCCATCGCCGCCGCATTGGGCTACGGCCTGCAAACCCGCAAAGGCGCCGAAGCGCCCCGGGAACTGCTGGGCACCGAAAACCGTCCTGCCGCGGAAGGGCTGGCCAGTTTGCCCCGTGATTACTCCGGTGTGCCCAAGCTCGGCCCCGCTCTGCCCGGCGATCTCGGCAAGCCGATCCTCGATGCCCAAGCCCAGGGCAAGCCGGTGACGGTGCCGGGCCAGGGCCAGGCCGAGCAGCGGCTGGTTCAGGAAAGCGAAGCGGCCCGCGTCAGTCGGCTGTTTACGCAGACTGGACAGCCGGTCGGCAATGCGGCTTCAGCAGCCCCGCGCACAGCAGCCACCGCACCGGACGCCACGCCTCCCGTCGATGCCGGCGCCGCCCAGAACATGCAGGACCGCAAGACCGCCTTCGTCAACGGCGCGGTCGATCGCCGCACCGTCAGCCCCGACCGTTTGGCCGATCCGGCCTCGCCCTACATCGTCCAGGCCGGCACCGTGATCCCGGCGGCGCTGATCACCGGTCTTCGCTCCGATCTGCCCGGCCAGATCACCGCCCAGGTGACCGAGCCTGTCTATGACAGCCCCTCCGGCCAATATCTGCTGATCCCCCAAGGGGCCCGGCTGATCGGCCAGTACGACAGCTCGGTCGCCTTCGGGCAAAGCCGGGTGCTGCTGGTGTGGAACCGGCTCATCATGCCCGACGGCAAGTCCATCGTGCTGGAGCGTCAGCCCGGGGCCGACACCGAAGGCTATGCCGGTCTTGAGGACGATGTCGATTACCACTGGGGATCGCTGCTCAAGGGGGCCCTGTTGTCGACGATCCTGAGCGTCGGCGCCGAGGCCGGTTCTTCCGGCCAGGACAGCGAGGTGGTGCGGGCTTTGCGCCAGGGCGCCTCCAACAGCGTCAGCCAGACCGGCCAGCAGATCGTGCAGCGTCAGCTCAACATCCAGCCGACGCTAACCATCCGGCCGGGCTTCCCGGTGCGGGTGATCGTCACCCACGATCTGGTTCTTGAACCCTATGGAGGGTGAGACATGACCAAGCTGAAGCTGAGTGCCATCCCCGATGATAGGGCGGTGAAGCTGACTGTCGAACTGCCAGCCGCCGTATATCGTGATCTGACCGCCTATGCCGAGGTGATCGGTCGGGAAAGTGGGCAGGCCGCACCCGAGCCGGTCAAGCTGATCGTGCCGATGATCCAGCGCTTCATGGCGACGGATCGGGCGTTTGCGAAGGTGCGGCAAAGTGCATTTGCCAAGATCTCAGCCTCGTCAGAGTAACTCCATTGCACCTCAGACCACAGTCAAAGCTGACCATGGCCGAGGAGCAACAGCATGCTTCTGGCCGCAGCCAGTGCTTGGTCGGTGATCACTTCCTCCGAAGGGACAGTTAATCCCATCAGCACATTGTCCAGCAGACGCCCTTTCAGCAGTCCGGCAAAAATCTGGGCAGCCTCCCGTCCGTCTCGAACGGTCCATCCTTCGTGTTCCACCCAACGAGCGAGATAATTAGCGAAAACGATGTCACGCGTGCCAGCCGAGACCTCCAGATAACGCCGTCCCAATTCTGGAAAGCGGTGAGCATCGCGGACTACGACCCGGTATAGCGCCAATTGGTTCGGCGATAAGATATGGCGAAGATAGTCTTGCCCGGCCAGCGGAAGCGCCTCGGCAGGCGGCACCGCATACCACGCTGGCGGCTGATCCTCTTTACTGTCGTCACTTGGCATATTGCCGCAAGCCGCCTGCATCACAGCACTGAACAGATCGTCTTTGCTTTCGAAATGCCGATAAAGGGTTTTAATCGACACCCCCGCTGCCGCGGCGATGTGATTGACCGACGCTTCCGCGTAACCAGCTTCTAAAAAAGCCTTCATGGCGGCATCGACCAGAAGCGCTCGCTTGCGGGCCATCAGCGCCGCTTTCGGGTTATCCGCAGACCAGACTCTCACCATCCCGACACTCGCATATGACTTGACAGACAAAACAACAGCAATCACTGTCGTATCAACGCGACAGTGATTGCTGTCGCGTTGATACGCTAGAGCTCCAGATTCCACAAGCCCGCTGCCCCGCTTTCAGACCGAAAGGAATTGTTGTGACGAACCTTCTCGAACAACCGTTGATGCTGCCTTGTGGCATCAGGTTGCCAAACCGGATCTGCAAAGCGGCAATGAGCGAAGGTCTCGCCGATGTGGAAAACCATTCCACATCGCGGCTTGAAACCCTATACCGCCGATGGGCAAAATCCGGAGCCGGCCTACTCTTCACAGGGAATATCCAGGTCGATCCGGATCATCTGGAACGCCCGCTGAACGTGGTCATTCATGACGAGAGTGGCAGGAAGCAACTGGCCGAAATGGCCGCTGCCGGCACCAGCCAGGGCGCCCACTTCTGGGCTCAGCTGAGCCACGCGGGCCGACAGGTCGACGCCGCCATCAACTCGGAACCTCTGGCTCCCTCCGCCGTCGAAATCGACGTCATCCGAGAGGCCGGCTTCAATTTTGCGAAGCCACGGGCGATGACCGAGGATGAAATCTACCGAGCCATCGGACAATTCGGCTTTGCCGCCCGACAGGTTCGTGAAGCCGGATTCACCGGCGTCACCCTTCATGCCGCGCATGGCTATCTGATCTCGCAGTTTTTGAGCCCATTGGCCAACAAGCGCCAGGATAAATGGGGCGGTTCCTTGGAAAACCGGGCGAGGTTCCTTCTCGCCGTTCTGGCAGTCGTGCGCCAGGCAGTGGGGACTGAATTTCCCATCGGCATCAAGCTCAACTCCTCCGACTTCCAGCGCGGAGGTTTCACCAATGCAGAATGCATCGAACTGGTGAAACAGCTCAATGACACCAGCCTTGATCTTCTCGAACTCTCCGGCGGCTCTCTTGAGCAACCAAAATTGATGGGCATCACGCTAAAAGACGAGGGCGAAGAAGGCCTCCGCAACAGCACAATTCAGCGCGAAGCTTATTTTGTGCATTTCGCCAAGAACATCCGCGACGTGGCCAAGATGCCGGTAATGGTGGTCGGAGGTTTCCGCTCCATGGCGGCAATGACCGATTCTATCCATCGCGGAGAACTGGACATAGTGGGAATCGCCCGCCCGATGATTGCGATGCCCGATGGACCCAAGCGGTTACTGTCGGGAGAAATCGATCGCCTTCCTAGTTTTGAGACCTCGCTTGATCTCTTTCACTTCATGCCCTGGAACGACGTGCAACTCGGACGGATGGGTGATGGTCTCGACCCGGATCTGTACCTGACCGGCGAAACCGCTTTCGCCACTTTTATCGAGTTGAAAGACAAGGCCATGAAGGCGCTGCTCGAACGACGCCGCCAGCATACGGCTCAATAGACTCTGCTCCGTTCATCCGGGAGAAATAATATGAGATTATTCATCACAGGAGCCACCGGGTATATCGGCGGCTCGGTTGCCGAGAAACTTGTGGCATCCGGCCATCACGTCGCAGGACTGGTCCGTTCGCAGGACAAGGCCGCGTCCCTATCGGCGCGCGGAATCGAACCTGTAATCGGTACGCTGGACGATGCCGGTGTGCTGACGGCGGCAGCTCAGGCTGCCGACGCCGTCATTCACGCAGCCAATGCCGACCACGTCGACTCGGTGGTAACGCTCGTCACCGCACTTGAGCGGAGTGGAAAGCTACTTATCCATACGTCGGGCTCCGCGATCGTCGCAGACCATGCAGACGGCGAGTATGCCGCCACCACAGCATTCACAGAGGACAGCTATTTCGAACCAGTTCCGTTTCGGCGCCCCCGGGTTGATATGAACCGCTACGTCCGTCAGGCCGCAATCGAAAAAGGTATCCGTTCGATAGTCATCTGCCCATCAATGATCTACGGCATTGGCCGAGGTTTGAAGGCTGACAGCGATCAGATCCCGAAATTGATCGAGCTATCGAAGCAGGTAGGGTCCGGTGTCTATTTCGGCAAGGGGCGTAATATTTATTCAAACGTCCATATTGATGACCTCGTCGATCTCTATCTTCTGGTCATTGACAAGGCTCCAGGAGGTTCGTTCTATTTTGCCGAGAATGGACACAATTCATTTACTGAAATCGCCCAAATGATCGCTCTATCCCTCGACTTCGGAGACAAGACCACCAGCATCCCGATAGAACTGGTCGTCACGCATTACGGCGAGGCCGGCCGCCTGGGAGTGGCATCCAACAGCTACGTTTGTGCCACCAACGCACGGCGTCTCGGCTGGTCGCCCCAATGCCCCTCCCTGGCGGAGTGGCTTGCCGTATGATTCCTCCGTGGAGAGCGGCGGAACTGGTCATTATGATGCAGTATCGCCCTCTTGCCTCTTGGTCCGTTTCGTAAATGCAATCTTGGGACAGTTCGGAAAGGCTGGAGCCATGGCCATCGAACTTAAAGACCTACGCTGGGCGCTTTTGGTGGCCCAGCATAGAAGTCTCCGACAATCCGCAGAGTTGCTCAATGTCAGACAATCGACACTGAGCCGCCGTCTTACCGACATTGAGAGCACGTTAGGCGTAATTTTATTCGAACGCACCAATGTTGGCACACGCCCCACAGATGAAGGCATTGAATTCCTTAAGGGTGCCAGAGGGATCATCGAAGCGGTCGATGAGACCATTTCCCGCCTCAGAACCCGTTCCCGAGGCGAAAGTGGCCGACTGACCATCGGGATCCATGCCTCACCGTCAGCAGGTAATCTCCGAACCATCCTTACCGAGCATCGCCGCCGTTTTCCGGATGTAGAAACCCTGCTGATTGATGGTTCAAGCGACCACTTGGTATCAGACCTCTCCCGCTCCGCCATTGACCTAGCCTTCCTTGTCGAAGGAAAGATCAGGTGGAACGGCAGGTCCTTATCTGCTTGGAGCGAGCGTGTCGTGGTTGCTATTCCTGAGAATCACCCACTCAATGATCTTGAAAGGATTCACTGGGACGATCTGGAGCATGAAACGCTCCTTTTGCCCCAGCGAGGACCTGGGCCAGAGCTTTTATCATCTCTCATCGGCAGAGTAGGATATATCAAGCCATCTCAAATCCTTCGATATGATGCGGCTCTCGACCGGCTTCTCATGCTTGTCGGCACCGGTCGGGGGATACTGCTGGCTTTGGAAGGTGCGACTGGAATGATCTGCCGAGGCGTCCATTTCCGTGAGGTGTTCGACGTTAACAGTCCTGCACGCCTGAATTTTCATGCCTGTTGGCGTCAAACGAATGACAACCCCTCACTTCGTCCGTTTCTCGACATGCTTCAGGAACGCCACCCAGATCTCTCCATCGACGTAGCGACCTGAACATGCCGGCGAGAAACACCCCAGTCTCGGATTCAAATCAACTCAGCCCGAGATCCGCCAAAAACGCGGTAGGGTTGGGCTGCCCGTTCGAGGCGGTTACACCACCGTCAACTGGGAGATTCACACCATTCACGAACGAGGCGTCCTCGCTGGCCAGGAATGCGATGACGGCAGCAACTTCTTCCGGTCTGGCACCGCGACCCAAGGGGATACGGTCGAGAATTTTCTCCATGAGCGGTCCATGCTGCTGAAATGCCGCCGTCATTTCGGTAAGGGTCAGGCTCGGATTGACAGCATTGACTCTCACACCATGCGGAGCCAGTTCCAACGCAAGAGAACGCGTCAGGTTCGATATGGCCCCTTTCGAGGCGTTATAGAAGCTGAGATACCAGTCCCCTCCCAACCCTGAAACCGAGGACACATTCACAATCGATCCCTTCGATTGCCGCAACTGGGGAAGAGCGGCACGGGTAGCGTAGAACACCCCGTCCACATTGGTCTTCATGACTTTGTGCCAATCGTCTTCTGGCGTTGCTTCGAATGGCCCAAGGACAGAGATACCGGCGTTGTTAACCAGAACGTCAATTCGACCAAATTTCTCCACCGTTCGCTGCACCAGATCCGTGACGTATTCCCGTTCCGATATGTCTCCGCTGTCAATCAGGACACGTTCATCAGGAAAATCGTGGGCGGTTTCTTCAAGCCGCTCTTTTCGTCGACCGTTAAGAACGACTGCCGCCCCCTCTGCGAGGAAACGTCTGGCCGTCGCAGCACCAATTCCTGATCCCGCGCCTGTGACAATAACCACCTGGCCTTCAAACCTGTTCATGACCATCTCCCAACCTGGCATTTGCATATGCGCTCAGTCGAAACGGCATGTTCGACGAGTTTCCACCAGCGCATACGACAGTAACAACTGTCGTATGCGCTGGTCAAGATCCCGAGCTTTAAGATGGGATTTTCCTGGTCATTAGAATCAGAGGCATCCTGACCAGGAATGGCAGGAAGCACCTTTCACCGGGAAGCTTTCCGGTTTCTTTCCTCAGCCCATTGGCGAAAGGCTGCAGCTGACAACGGCCGGGACATAAAATAGCCCTGGCCGACATCACACCCTTGCTCCATCAGCCATGTAAGAACGGCCTCGCTTTCGATGCCTTCTGCGGTTACCCGGCATCCGAGGCTGTGCGCCAGAGCGATAGTGGCCCCCACGATTTGCCGATCTTTAGCTTCAGAATCGAGTTGCCGGATGAAAGTCTGGTCGATTTTCACCACGCTGGCCGGGATGTGCTTCAGATAGGACAGAGCGCTTTGTCCTGTACCGAAGTCATCGATTTCGATGTCGATTCCCAGACTCCGAATGGCGTGCAATTGCTGTGACACCTGGGTTTGATTGTGCATCAGCCCGCTTTCGGTCACTTCCAGATTGATCCACTCGGGGTGCACCCCGTACCGTTCGAGCAATTCGACCAGAACAGAAGGGAAATTCTCCGCTTCCATATCCAATACCGACACATTGATCGAAACAGGGATGGCGAACCCCTCCTCGTGCCAATTGGCAACTTGGCGGAATGCCGTCTCAAGCACCCATTTGGTCACCGGCTGCATCAGGGCGGTCCGTTCGATCAGTGGAATGAACTCACCTGGCGGAACGCTCCCCAGGTCCGGATGTTCCCAGCGCAGCAAAGCTTCTGCCCCGACACAATGACCTGTACGCAAATCCGTTTTAGGCTGGAAATGCAGGTGAAATTGATCAGAGGCCTCAAGTGCCGCAGGAACATCAACCAACAGCTTGAAACCGCGTTTCCACCGTAAATCATCTGCAGCAAGGTACTCGGCCCAAGGACGTCTTTGGGCCTGGGCCAATTGTGTCGCACCGGTCACCGCCTGCAGCAACTCGTCCCCAGTTGCACCATCGGCAGGATAGTGGGCCAACCCAATATTAACGGTAGCGTTAACCGGTATCTCACGGCACACCAACGGCTGGTTCAGCTTGTCAGCAAGGCTCGATGCGAGTTGCTCAATGTCTGCCGGCGTCATATCAGACAGAACGCAGCAAAATCGACCAGTAGCAACGTGATAAAGCTTCGTCTTTGCTGGGATGGCCCGACGGATGCGTTGCGCAGCCTCGGTCTCGAAGGTATCCGCATAAGTATGCCCCAGCGCCCTTGCCAAGTCGGCATATTCCTGTGGGGTGGAGCAAGCGACCATCAGGACGGAAATATCATAGGGAACAGCCGAGTTCTCGGCGATAAACGCATTCAGATCGTCGATGAAACGGAAACGATTGGAAAGCCCAGTGACCGGGGACAGATACCCCACCTGATGGCGAGCCTCGATATGGGCCATAACCAGGGCTGACATGTCCAATAACGCTTTCTCTTCTTCCACCGTCAATGGGCCCCTTGGCCGACGGTCAAGGACACAGAGCGTCCCCAAGGCATAACCATCCCGTGTGCGCAGTGGCGCCCCTGCATAAAATCGTATGCCGTCATCCCCTGCGACCAGCGGATTAAGCGAAAAACGCGGGTCAACGCTCGCATCTTCTACGATGAGCAAGTTCTGCTCACTGATTGCATGTGCGCAGAAAGAGTCCTCTCGCCTTATTTCAGCAGAGCCAATCCCCACCTTCGCCTTTGCCCACTGACGGTCTTCGGCAATCAGCGAAACCAAGGCAATCGGCACATTGAAAAGTTTTGCCGCAATCCGGACGATTTGATCAAAGAATGGCTCGGATGGAGTATCGAGCAGTTCAAATCGATGCAATGCCGCAACCCGGTCGGTTTCATTGCCAGGAAGGGCGGGAAAAATCATCTCCGTCCGAGACGTCTGTTTCAGCATAGCAGATCGAGTTCCACCAAAAGGTGCCCCGAAATATCCATCCGGGGCACCAGCCACCTCGGCACTAACGGACGGTCAAACGAACCGGCACATTGTTCCGTGTGGCGTTTGAATAGGGACAGACCTGATGGGCCTTAGCCACCAGAGCTTCCGCTTCGACCCGAGACAGGCCTGGCAGTGAAACTTCCAGTTCCACATCGATTCCAAACCCACCTTCCGAGCGCGGGCCAATGCCGACAATGGCGGTGATCCGCGTGTCAGCCGGAACCTTGGGGCCACCCTGCGATGCAACGAATTTCATGGCACCTAGGAAACAGGCGGAATATCCAGCAGCGAACAACTGCTCGGGATTATTTCCCTCACCGCCGCCACCACCCAGTTCCTTGGGTGTCGATAGTAAGATTTCCAGACTTCCGTCTTCAATGACGGCACGGCCATCGCGGCCACCGTAAGCAGTCGCGCTGGTGGTGTAGAGCACTTTAACCGGCATGGCTTCTCCCTTCACCCACGAATGATCTCATGGGAGGTTACGATGATAGGTATATAGCGCACGATTTAATTACGCACAATATATATCATGTCGAGAGATTTTGCAGCTCATTGCACAAAAAAAACATCGGTTGACAAATTATAGCGTGCGATACAAAATCACACCATGCAAACGACACCCACCTCCCCCAACGACCAGCTGAGACTCAGCGCACAACTCTGTTTCGCCCTCTACTCGACCCTATTGGGCGTCAATAAGGTCTATCGAGGCCTGTTGCACGATCTTACCCTGACCTATCCCCAGTATCTGGTCATGTTGGTCTTGTGGCAGCAGGATGGGATCAATGTCTCGGAAATATGTGATCAGCTCTATCTAGAGACGGCGACGCTAACCCCCCTACTCAAACGCCTGGAGAGCCGAGGTTTGATCCGCCGTCAACGCTCTGCTTCCGACGAGCGTCAAGTCATCGTGTCTCTGACGCCAGAGGGCAACGCCTTGAAAGAGCAAGCAAAAGGAATACCAGGGTGTGTTGCTGACGCCATGGAACGTTCTCCGGCAGAAATCGATGATTTGCGCCGCCAGTTGGTGAGCCTCCGAACCAGTTTATTCAAGGAGTAAGTCCGGCAAATCTCGGGAGCGCTCTGGGAGCATCCTAGGATACTTCGCTTACCCATTTATATCGTAAGCGATATAAATTCGCACGATATAAATGACTTGCCCTTATTCCAACGCTACGCACGACAACATCGATGTGCGCCTGACGTTGGTCTGAGCCCCCTCCCGCAACCTCTAACCGAAAGGAAACACAAATGAAGACTTTCTCTAAAGCCGCTGCCACCGCCATGCTGCTTGTCACCATAAACACCACCCAGTCCTTTGCGGCTGGCAGTCCCGGTGTCGAACACACCACCCTGGATTTCCTGAAGGCCTTGGAACAAGGTGGCGGCAAGCCGCTGCAGACCCTGTCCCCCACCGATGCCCGCGCAGTGCTCGTCAACGCCCAGGCCGGGGCCAATGCTCCACTGGCTCCGGCCGATATCAGCGAAAAAGTCATCAAGGCCGATGGTAAAGAAATCAAGCTGACCATCGTCCGCCCTGCGGGCGCTACGGGAACCTTGCCTGCCTTCATGTTCTTTCATGGCGGCGGGTGGATTCTCGGCGACTTCCAGACTCACGAACGCTTCGTGCGGGATCTGGTTGCCGACAGCGGAGCGGTTGCCGTTTTCGTGAATTACACGCCGTCGCCGGAATCCCACTTCCCCACCGCCATCAACGAAGCTTACGCTGCGACCCGTTGGGTGGCTGAACGTGGCGTGGAAATCAATGTTGACGGCAAGCGTCTGGCCGTGGCCGGCAACAGCGTGGGCGGCAATATGGCGGCCGTCGTGGCTCTGATGGCCAAAGAGAAGGGAACTCCCGCACTACGGTCTCAGGTCCTGTTCTGGCCGGTGACCAACGCCAACTTCGAAAACGCTTCTTACGACCGGTTTGCCAACGGCCATTTCCTGACCAAAGACATGATGAAGTGGTTCTGGGATGCCTACACCACCAGCCCCAAGGATCGCCAGGACATCCACGCCTCGCCTCTGCTGGCCACTCAGGAGCAACTGGCCGGGCTGCCGCCGACCTTGGTGGAAACGGCGGAAGATGACGTTCTGCGCGATGAAGGCGAAGCCTACGCCCGCAAGCTCGACGCAGCCGGAGTTCCCGTCGTGGCCGTCCGTTACAACGGCATGATCCACGATTTCGGACTGCTCAACGTGCTGAGCCAAGTTCCGACCGTCCGGTCGGCCTTGCATCAGGCGTCCGAGGAGCTTCGGGATAAGTTGAAATAAACACTGAAATGAACGGCAGGGATCGCGAAAGCGCTCCCTGCTCTTTTCAAAAACTGTCGATGCCAAAGCACGCCATTCAACTCGCCGAAGCTAACCGCTCGATAGGTTGCCTAACGGCTTCGCATAAGGCGACAGACCGCCGCCGCCGCGATGACAGCAGCCAGGGCCGCCACCAATAGCAGCACGGAAAATCCGTGAGCATAGGCCTGATGGCTCCAATCTGCTCCCGGTAAATGCCCCCCGCTTTCCGCCGCCCCTGCCGCCACGCTGTCGGCCCAGCGCCGCAGCCCGGCGCAAGCCTCTGCCCCATCGCAGGGCTGGGTCGATATCCAACTGCGAATGGCCCCGCCAAGAACGCCGCTCAACGCCGTAAACCCTAGTAAAATCCCGGAAAATCGGGCGGTAGTGCTGATACCAGACGCCATTCCCGCGCGATCCCGCGGCACGGTGCTCATGATTGCCTTCTGCGTTTCGCCGTTCAGCAATCCACCGCCGCTGCCCAGCAGCAGCATCCCCAGCGCCACCAGGGGCCAGGACGAGGAATAGGCCCCATATCCGGTCAAACCATTCCCCAACGCCACGATCACAAGCCCCAGCGTTAAAATACCGCGAGACGACAGATACGCTGACAAACGACGGCCGACCCTGGGCAGAATCAGCATCGTCACGGCAAATGGCAGCATCCCGAACCCGGCCTGAAGCGCACTCCGTCCAAGACCGTTCTGCAGGAATTGCGGCAACAGCGATGCCATGACTTGCGCCGTCGCCGCATAGGCGAACATCGCCAGCACCGCGCCAATGAACCGAGGGAGACGGAACAATGTCAGATCCAGCATCGGGCGCTGCTGCATCCTTTCGGCTTGGATGAAAGCCATCAGCCCCAACCCGCCAAGCAGCCATCCGAAGCTCCCTCCGCCGATCAGGGCGAAAGTGATTCCGAACATAGTCGACGCGAAGAGCAGGATGCCCACCGGATCAACGCGACGCGCGTCATGGTCTCGAGACTCGCCGATCCAAGACCATACGGCCAGCGCCAACAGAGCACAGACAGGCAGATTGATCCCGAAGGCCCACCGCCAGCCGGCAACTCGCGCAATCACCCCGCCAGTGATGGGAGCCAGAACCATCGTCAGTCCCATCATGCTGCCCCAGACGCCCCAAGCGTGATTGCGTTCCGCTTCCCCATGAAAACTATGACCGATGATAGCCAGAGCTGGAGCCAGTAAAAATGCAGCCCCCATCCCTTGGGCCGCCCGGGCGATACTCAAACTTGCCACGGACCAGGCCAGGGCGCAGGCCAGCGAAGCCAGCGAAAACAAGAGAATGCCACACAGGAAAACACGGCGCCGTCCGTAACGGTCCGCCATTGCCCCCGCCGGCAACAGCAAGGCCGCAAAGCACAGGACATAGCTGCTAATGACCCATTCGACCTCGGCGAAACTGGCCGAGAATGCACGCGCCACGCCCGGTAGGATAATGGCGACGATATTGGTGTCTAAGACCGTCATCGCGCATCCCGTCGAGGCCGTCAGCAGCACCAAAAACTGCCACGTCCGCTCCTGCCGCATTTTTCACCCTCCAATTACGTCAACGATGGCAGTGAAGCAGCAGTCATTGTTTTGTTCATTGCTATGGTTTTTGTATAAAATTAGCTGACACCTAATTCTGAGAGATCAGCATGGAACTCCGGCATCTGCGCTATTTCGTCACCGCTGCAGAGGAGCTGCATTTTGCCCGCGCAGCTGAGCGCCTTGGGATCGCGCCTCCGACCCTGACGGTGCAAATCCAGGAGATCGAGCGAGATCTCTCCGTGACGCTGTTCCGACGGAATAAGCGCTCAGTTTCCCTGACTCCGGCTGGCGAAGTCTTTCTGGTGGAAGCGCGCGCTGTCTTGGAGCGTTTTGCCCAAGCTCAACATACCGGTCGCCGGGCAGGGCGAGGTGAAATCGGCTTGGTAACCATTGGTTATGTTGGTTCGGCAGTTCTGGCTGGAGTGCTGCAAACCCTGGTACGTCAGTTCACCCTTGCTTGGCCGGATATCCGCGTCGACGCCCGTGAATATCCCATGAACGATCTGCCGACGCTGGTGGCCGAAGGGCAAATTGACATCGGCATCGTGCGCATGCCCATGCCTTTGCCACGCAATTTGCGGCAGCATGTTCTGATCAGAGACACCTTCTGTCTCGCCTTGCCTGATGGGCATCCTCTGGCCGTCTCCACAATGCCGATCGAGGCCCAGACATTGAACGGACAAAGCTTCATCGTCCCGGAACAAGGTTATGGCACGCGGGAAGTCGGCCTGCGCGGCGGCTTTCTGCCCAGTGTCATTTCGGCACCGGGCAGTTTGCTCGCGGTGCTCTCGCAAGTCTCGCTCGGCCAGGGCGTCTCGGTGATACCGACCCTCGCAGCGACAACCTTGAGGATACCGGGCATTGCCATTCGTCCTTTGGCCGGCCCGGTAATCCCTTCCGAAGTTGTCGCGCTGTTCCGCTCAAGCAAATCGGCCCCGGCCACGGAAAAATTGATCTCTCAGATCATCGCAAAGCCCTGTACGGAGCTTTCAACAGATTTATCGCAGCTCCCTTGACGAACCAAAATTCATGCAAGCAGTGACAGGACCGCATCCCGCTCCTCTTCAAGCTCCGTGACGGTCCGCCTGATCATCGAGGCGGAAAAATCATCCAGCGAGAGATTCTTGATCCGGTGGAAACGGCCTCCTCCCTCGCACTGGACGGGCACGCCGCAGAAGAGGCCGCGGGGAATACCGTAAGACCCATCGGACTCAACCGCCATCGACACCCAGCGCCCATGGGTTCCCTGCAACCAGTCCCGTAACTGGTCGATGGCGGCATTTGCCGCCGAAGCTGCCGAAGACGCCCCTCGAGCCTCGATGATAGCGGTGCCGCGCTGGGCAACCTCGGGAATCAATTGGTTCCGGTACCAGGCTTCGTCGGCGATTCTTTCCGACAGAAGCCGCCCCTGCACGATGGCGTGCCGCCAATCCGCAAACATCGTCGGCGAGTGATTTCCCCAAACCACCACCCGCTCGATATCGCGCACGCCGACTCCCGCCTTGGCGGCAAACTGAGACAATGCGCGATTGTGGTCGAGACGGATCATCGAGGAAATATTATCCCGGGGGAAATCCGGGGCAAAATGAGACAGTACGAAAGCGTTGGTGTTGGCTGGATTGCCGACCACCAGCACCAGCGCGTCACGCTTGGCGACCTCGTTCAGGGCCATTCCTTGAATCCGAAAAATCTCGGCATTCGCCGCCAGAAGATCCCGCCGTTCCATACCTTTGCCGCGCGGCCGAGACCCCACCAGCAGTGCGGCATCGATATCACGGAAAGCGACCTTCGGATCGTCCGTGACCACCACGTCAGCCAGTAGAGGGAACGCGCAATCCTGCAGTTCCATCACCACGCCGCGCACTGCCGGCAAGGCCTGAGGTAAATCCAGCAGATGCAGGATGATGGGTTGCTGGAGACCGAACAGATCTCCTTTGGCAAGCCGGAAAAGCAGCGAATAGCAGATCTGGCCGGCGGCGCCGCTGACGGCAATGCGTTTAGGCAACAGAGTCATGATGACGAACTCCTCATACTGGGAAAATAGGGCTGGCCTCATCCACGTTCCTTATCCAGAACGGACCATGACCAGAAACGACGACGATTCTGCCTGAAGAACATCGACCTGATTCGTCAGAATGGAGAGAGAATCCAGGATGTGGTTTGAAGCGCCTCCGGCTTCTTGCGCCGCCGTCTCCACTTCAGCGATGCCCAGGGACACGTTTGTCATCCCCGAAGACGAATTTCCTACATATTCCCGGATATTTTCCGTCGCCCGGTTTTGCCGCTGGACGGACGAGAAAACCGACGCTTCGATGTCACTCACCTCGCCGACCACCGAAACAATCGCCTCGATGGCTTCGACAGCGGCGCTGGTGGTGGTCTGGACAGCAGCGATTCTGGCGGCAATGTCGTCGGTGGCTTTGCCGGTCTGATTGGCAAGGTTCTTCACCTCCGAGGCCACCACGGCGAAGCCTTTGCCCGCCTCCCCCGCCCGCGCCGCTTCGATAGTGGCGTTCAGGGCCAACAGGTTGGTCTGGCCGGCGATGTCGTTGATCAGCGCCACGATTTCGCCGATACCGGCGACGTTTTCGGAAAGTGTGCGTATCAGGGATGAGGTCTGCTTGGCCTGTCCATCGGCACGGATAGCGACGTGTTGCGAACGTTCGACCAGATGTGTGATTTCACTGACAGAGGCTGAGAATTCTTCCGTTGCCGTTGAAACGGCCTGAACATTCCCCGAGGCGTCTTCCGCCGCCGCGGCCACCATCGAGGTCTGAGCCGACGAGCGCGCCGCCGTGGACGCCATATCCTGGGCAGCCGTACGCAGGTCGCGCACCGCCAGAATGACTTTTTGCACCACCGAACCGAACTGTGTCTCAAAATTATCGGCGACAATGCGCATTTCCTGCCGACGTTGTTCTTCGGCTTGTGCCTCCATAACCTTCTGCGCGTCTTCCATCTGGCGGATCCGCAGGAGTTCTTCCTTGAACACGGCGATCGACCGGGCCATCAATCCCAGTTCGTCGCCACGGTCCACGCCGGGCACGGGAACGCTCAGGTTTCCCGCTGTCAGTTCCTCCATGCAAAGCCGGGCATTGTTGACCGGCCCCGTTATCGAGCATGAGGTGACGAAACCGACAAAGGCCCCCACCAGGACGGCCACGCCCAACAGAATAATCCCGAACAATTCGACCATGGCGACCCGGCTCCGGGCTTGTTCCATGAAATCTGCCGCTAAGCGGTCCGACGCCTTGAAAAGGGCGATGTTCGCCTGGGAGTTCTTTTCTGTGATCTCGGATGCCTTACCGCGCAACAGCACCAGTGCGCCCGCCCGATCGCCATCCTTTGCTTTGGCGATGATCTCGTCTGTGGTCTGCTTGAATTCGTCAAAGGTTGCCAGCGACAGGTCGAAAAGCTCTTTTTCGCCAGAAAATGCCGCTCGTGCCGCCAGCAGCGACCCCACATAGATTTCGGCGTCTTGTTTCGCCTCTCTCTTGGCGGCCTCCAACTGCTCGGGCGTATCGGCCAGCACGGCGTCACGACTGGCAATCAGCATGGTGCGATAGGCGACGCGGACTTTGCTCATATCGTCGGCGACAGCAAAAGGCTGGTCGTGAAATTCGGACGTAATACCCGACAATATCCGAGCGTTCCGGATTCCAATGCCGCCAACCACCATGGTCAAAAGCAGCAAAATGGCAAAAGCGATTGTCAGACGGACCGGTATACGGATGTTTTTCAGGGTTAACATAGCGCCATTCCTTTCTTGAGGACGGCGGATCCGCTGCGGGGAAACGGCCCAGCCCGATGATAGGGGGAATGATCGGGCTGGGCCGCCGCCTGCCTGTCTGGACCACGTCTCTAGACCACATCGACCTCGAACTGGTCAGGGATCTTCAGTGACAGGCAGGGCGACACGAACAAGGCCCCGCTCAAGGCTCCACGCGCTGTCCGGCTGGCGACCACCGCCCAGAACCCGGTGAGACACAGGACCAGCACGCCGCCAGCAACCGTGAAGAAGTTCAGGTGAGTGGCGCGTCCCAAGGCCAGAGTCGCCAGCGAATAGACGCCCAGCGGGAAGGTGAAGCCCCACCAGCCCAGATTGAACGGCATGCCGCGACGCAGATAATGCGCGGTCTTCATCACCGCCAGGATCAGCCACCAGACGCCGTAGCCCCACAGCATCAAGCCGCCAATGATCCCGGCGCCGTTGGCCACCTGCCCGACCATCGGCATACCGGCGGCGGCGAACAGCTCCGGAGCGTCGCCGCCCAGCAGCAACAGTCCGAGGGCGCCGGTGCCGATCGGGCCCAGCGACAGCCAGCCAGAAGCCGCCATGTCCTGGCCCGGCAGGTTGTGCACCACCAGACGCAGCAGCAGAATGGCCAGAATGCTCATGGCCAGAGGGACCGACAGCGCCCACAGCACATAGCTGGTGATAAGGATGCCGTATCCGTCCGTTGCCGCCAGGTGCGGCGCCAGCAGCCCGCCGCTGGCCGCGGCCACTTCGCAGGCGACGATCGGCAGCAGCCACACCGCCGTCATCTTTTCCATGCTGTGATCCTGGCGGGTGAACATGAAATACGGAATCAACAAGCCGCAGGCTACCGACATCGCCACATCCGCCCACCACAGACCGTGAGCGACCCACAGGGCATCGTCGCCCAGAAACTGAGGACCGAAAGCCAGGGTACCGTTGACGATGGTGGCCAATCCCATGGGAATGGCCCCGAAGAACATTGACATCACGGAATGGTGGAAGATCCGACGGGCTTCGTCGAAGCAGGTAATCCAA
>Ga0306924_10000761_pt1 | contig 27981 bp, 26 predicted proteins | sample sta12Can44000111_FD_203756 | JGI IMG/M metagenome (GOLD analysis project Ga0306924, IMG submission 203756) | Lab enrichment of tropical soil microbial communities from Luquillo Experimental Forest, Puerto Rico - statanox.12C.anox.44.000.111 (v2)... | ecosystem: Environmental > Terrestrial >... | reverse complement strand
TCGACAAGGAGCGCGCGCACTGGAAGCCGGTGCCGCCTGGCCACATCGTGGTGGCGCAGGCGGAAAAACCCGCGCGCCTCGAACCGCTCCCGGTCGCCCAGCGCCTGGCCGCGCAGTAAGGATCCCCCACCCGTTCTCGCGCCTTGCGAGACTACCCTCCCATTCGGGCAATCTCACGCCGCCTTGCGAGCCTCCTGTCCCGCATTCTCCAGCACGACGGTTGCGGCGGCGGTGTTGGAAATGGGGATGTGGTAGTTGCGGTGCAGCTGGCTCACTCGCCCGGTGAGCGCGCCGCGCATCGCCATCCAGTTGAGGAACTCGACCCCCTGCGCGCCCGACGCGTCGACCCAGTCGCGGATGGAATAGCTGGCGAGCGCCTCGGGCTCATTGACGATCTTGTCGAGGCAGAGCTGGTCGAATTCCTTATTGATGAACCCTGCGCGTTTGCCGTCAAGCTGGTGCGAGAGGCCGCCGGTGCCGACCACCATGATGCGCAGGTCGGCAGGGTAGCTCCCGAGCGCGCGACCGATCGAGCGGCCGAGCTTGAGACAGCGCGCCAGCGAAGGCAGCGGATGCTGCACGGTGTTGATGGCGACCGGCACGATCCTCACCGGCCATTTCTCATTCGGCCACATCAAGGTCATCGGGATGGTGACTGCGTGGTCGATCAGCATCTCCTGGCACATGGTGACGTCGAATTCGTCGGCAACCAGCGCGTTGATCAGGTGCCACGAGAGCGCCGGATCACCAGGCACCGCGCGCGCCACGGGGATGCCCCAGCCCTCATCCTCGCTGCGGTACTCGGCCGCGGCGCCGACCGCAAATGTCGGCAGCTTGTCGAGGAAGAAGTTGAGCCCGTGATCGTTGTAAAAGATCACCGCCACATCGGGCTTCTCACGCGTCAGCCAATCGTGGACGTAGTCGAAGCCCATGAAGAACGGCTTCCAGTAGGGATCGTTCTGCTTCTTGTCCGCGATCGCCTTGCCGATCGAGGGAACGTGCGTCGATCCAATGCCGCCAATGATACTCGCCATGCTCACCTCCCTGCCGCCATAAGCTTTGCCTTGAACGCTTCCACGCTCATCCCAGTCTGCTGGGCGCCGATGTCCTGCACGTTGAGTCCGAAGATGCCTGCCAGCTTGGCGAGGTAGTAGACGTTGCCGCCTGCCTCGATCATTCGTGCCACGCTGCGGCTCTTGACCGCAGCGCGCTGCTCCTCAGTGAGCCCGAAGCGCCTGGTATAGCCTTCCTCGTCGCGCAGGAAAGCCGCCCGGCTCTCCGCGCTATTGAACGAGAAGCACATGCGGTTAAGCGCGTAGCCCTTCTGCGCCTGCTCACCGTCGAAAATGATGGTGCCGGGGATGTCCTGCTTCATGGCTTGCATTTCCTTCGTATGTTTTTGTCTTGATACCCCGGTGGCGCAGACTGGTTTTGATTTGGATCAACACATACAGGCTCAGCCGTCGCGGGGGCGAGCCGCGTGTAAAACGGGCCGACATGTTGGGTGTGCGCTAATTTAGCCCCCGTAAAAAACGTTGTCGCCGAGATCCTTCATCTCGAGAATGGCAACATCCGGCCGACCCGAGAACGGCTTGTTCAGATGCGCTGCGACCACCTCCCCCACCACGATATGGTGGTCGCCCTGCTCGACGATCGCGGTCACGCGGCATTCGACCACGCCGGGCGCATCGACCAGAATCGGCGCCCCGGTGTCGCCGGTGCGATACGACTGGCCGCTGATCTTGCCCTCGCTCACGTCCGCCGGGCGGAAGAAAGTGAAGGCGAGGTTCTTCTGCTCCTTGCCCAGCATGTTGAGCGCAAAGGTCTGTGCCGCTTTCACCGTCTTGTAGGTGCCGGAATCGGCCTTGACGCCCACCACCACCAGCGGGGGGGCAAACGCGCTCTGCGTCACCCAGTTGACGGTTGCGGCCGCGATATTGCCCTTGGCGTCGTCCGCCGTGAGCACGTAGATGCCGTACGGGATCATGCGCAGGACTGCCTTCTTCGCATCAGCGTTCACGTGCTTCCTCCTTGCGGGTAGTGCGGATTAGTCGGATTCGTAACCCGGATTGAGCGGAACGCGAAATCCGGGGCAATGGCTCGGCAAGGTCGCGCGTGGCGCCGACCCCGGATTGACCTACGGTCAATCCGGGCTACGACTTCGATTACCAGAACGGTAACCCCACATAGTTCTCCGCGAACGCGGTGATGGCGGCGCGCGAGCGAAACAGATAGTCGAACTCGGCGAGCTGCATCTTGGCGTCGAACGGCCGGTCCGGGAAGGTGTGCAGCAGCATGGTCATCCACCAGGAGAAGCGCTCGGCCTTCCACACGCGAGCCAGCGCGCGCTCGGAATAGCGCTCGATCCCGACGTCCGATTTGTCCTTGTAGTGCTCGGCGAGCGCGTGAGCGAGGTAGCGTACGTCGCTTGCCGCAAGGTTGAGCCCCTTGGCCCCGGTCGGCGGCACGATGTGGGCGGCGTCGCCTGCGAGGAAGAGGCGCCCGAAACGCATCGGCTCGGCGACGAAGCTGCGCAACGGCGCGATACTCTTCTCGATCGACGGACCGGTGACGAGGCGCTCGCGTGCCTCCTCGTCAAGCCGCAACCGAAGCTCGTCCCAGAAGCGCTCGTCGGGCCAGGCGTCGACGTCCTCGGCCAGGCTGCACTGCAGGTAGTAGCGGCTGCGCGTGGGCGTGCGCATGGAGCAGAGCGCGAAGCCAAGCTCGTGGCGCACGTAGATGAGTTCCTCGGAAACCGGCGGCGTGTCGGAAAGAAGCCCGAGCCACCCGAACGGATAGACGCGCTCGTAGGTTTTGATCGCCCCCGGCGGCACGCTCTTGCGGCACACCCCGTGAAAGCCGTCGCAGCCGGCAATGAAATCGCATTCGAGCTCGGTCTCCTTGCCGTCGGCGCGAAAGCTCACGCGCGGCCGCGCGCCGAAGATGTCGTGCAGAGCCACATCATAGGCGGCGTAGACGGTGGTCAGGCCGGCTGCGGCGCGGCCATCCATGAGATCCTTGGTGATCTCGGTCTGCCCGTACACCATCACCGCCTTGCCGGTGAGGTCCCGAAAGTCGACGCGGTGGCGGGTGCCTCCGACGCAGATCTGCGTGCCCTCGTGCACAAGGCCCTCCGCGTGCATGCGCTCGCCGACGCCGACCTCGTCGAGGAGATCGACCGCGACCTGCTCGATTACGCCGGCGCGGATGCGACCGAGCACGTGCTCGTCGGTGTGACGCTCGAGGATGATGTTGTCTATGCCCTGGCGGTAGAGAAGCTGCCCGAGCAGGAGGCCGGCCGGACCGGCACCGACGATGGCGACTTGGGTGCGCATGATCCTCACTATGCATCAGATGCAGCCGCTCTTCACCTCTCCGCAAGAGAGGTGGCACGGGCTGAGCTGCGAGAGCAATCGTCACCCAACCTCATCGCCCCGAAGCGCCGGCCTGCGCGTTGATCTGCGTCAACCGGCGGGCGGCATGGGCTCGCCGCCTTCGAGCTCCTCGGTCACGAGGTCGCCGCGCGGGGTGACGAGATCGCGGCCATGGCGGGCCCGAACCACCTCGCGAATGCGCTCGGCGATCTTCGGCTCGCGCTCCATCAGGGTATGCAGGTCGTGGGCATCGAGCACCAGGAGGCTCGTGCGGGTGAGCGCGGTCACGGTCGCCGAGCGCCGCGCCCGGCGCAGCGCGGCGATCTCGCCGAAGAAGTGCCCGGCACCGAGCTGCACGCACTTGTCCTTGAGCTCGATCTCGACCTCGCCGGCGGCGATGAAATACATGGAATTCGCGGGCTCGCCACGCCGCACGATGGCGATACCAGATTCGACCTGCTGGGCGCGCAGGAGGCGCATGATGTCGGCGATGTCGCTTGCCTTGAGTCCGGCAAACAGCGGCACGCGCGCCACCATGCTCCAGGTCACCACGAAATCGCGGCGGTGGACCTCGTCGGCAAACGCGGTGGCGACGATGCCGATCGGCAGCGCCACCATAATCAGCCCGAAGAAGATGGTCACCGCTGCCACCACGCGACCGATCAGCGTCACTGGCACCACGTCGCCGTAGCCGATGGTGCCGAGCGTCACGATCGCCCACCACATTGCGTCCGGGATGGTGCCGAACTTGTCGGGCTGGGCGTCCCGCTCGATCAGATGCATGATGCTCGCCGCTACCAGCGTGGCACCGACCAGGATCACGAAACAGCCGAACAGCGCTCTGCGCTCGCCATAGACCGCATCAAGCAGCGAGCGCATCGCCGGCGAGTAGCGCGCTAGTTTCAGGAAGCGCACGATGCGGAACACCAGCAGCACGCGCACGTCGGCGGGCAGCACGACGGCGAACCAGAACGGCAGCACGGCCATGAGGTCGATGAGTCCGAACGGGCTGCGGATAAACGCCCAGCGTGCCGCGTGCTCGCTCACATGCGCTTGCGGGGCATGCTCGGCCGCGACCCACACGCGCAAGCCGTATTCGATGGTGAAAACGACGAGGGAGACGAGCTCGATGGTGGTGAACCACGGTCCGTAATGCGCCTCGAAAGCAGGCACCGATTCGAGCGTGATGGAGACGAGATTGATCACGATCAGCGTGACGATGAGCCGGCCGACCAGCAGGCCGGTGCGGTCGCCCACCGTGCCGTGCTCGAGGATCTCATAGAGCCGCCGGCGCAGGTCCACGAGCGTGCGCCGCTTTTGGTGCGTGATGCTCATCGAGAGCTAGGCTATCACTGCGCCGCTGGCGCGAAAGCGCTCAAGTGCGCTAGCGTCGAAGCCCCAATCGGCGAGCGCGGCGGCGCCGCCCTCCCCGCACTCCGGCGCGCGCCGGCCAATGCTTGCCGGGGTGCGCGAGAAGCGCGGAGCCGGCGCCGGCTGGGTCACGCCATCGCGCTCGATGAACGTCGCCCGGGCACGATTGTGGGGATGTGCAGGGGCCTCAGCCAGGGAGAGGACCGGCGCAAAGCAGACCTCCTCTCCCTGCAAGAGCTCGCACCAGGCATCGCGGGTCTTGCGCCGAAACGCATCGCACAGGCGCGCGCGCAGCTCCCCCCAGCGCGCCCGGTCATGTTGTTGCGGCAAGAATGCGGAATCGAGGCCGAGGAGATCGAGAAGCCTTGCGTAGAAGCGGCCTTCGATGGCGCCGATGGAGATATATTTTCCATCCGCGGTCTCGTAGACGCCATACCAGGGGGACCCGCCGTCGATGGCATTGCTCGCGCGCTCGTCGTGCCAGCGGCCTGCCGCCATGCGCGCGTAGAATATCGTCATCAGGCTCGCGGCTCCGTCGCTCATGGCGGCATCGATAACCTGCCCCCTGCCCGAGGAATGCCGCTCCACGAGCGCGCAGAGAATACCGAAGGCGAGATACATGGCGCCGCCGCCATAATCGCCCACGAGATTAAGCGGCGGCACCGGCGCTCCCTCGCCGGCACCGATGGCGTGCAGCGCCCCACAAAGGGCGATGTAGTTGATATCATGGCCGGGCGCGTGCGCCAGCGGGCCGTGCTGGCCCCAGCCGGTGACGCGCCCGTAAACGAGGCGCGGGTTGCGAGCAAAGCATGCCTCGGGGGAAAGCCCGAGCCGCTCGGCGACCCCAGGCCGAAAGCCTTCGATCAGAACGTCCGCCTTCTCCGCAAGCGAGAGCACCATCTCGATTGCGCCCGCGCGCTTGAGATCGAGCGCAATCGACCGCCGCCCGCGCGAGAGAACGTCGTAGCGGGGCTCGAGCGGGAGGCCGAGGTCGGCGGGCTCGATACGGTCCAGACGCAGGACGTCGGCACCCATGTCGGCAAGCAGCATGGCGCAGAACGGCCCCGGCCCGATGCCTGCCAGCTCCAGGACCCTCATGCCGGAGAGAGGACCGCTCATTGTGGCAATGCAATCATGATTCCGTCCGGCGGTCACCTTCGCGCAGTTGTGGATTCGCGCCAATATCATTTGTTGCTGCAGGCACAGCCCCGTCCGTACGCAAGTAGGGGTCAGGCGTGCCTGACCCCTACCAACATACGAAAGCCCCCACGCAATAGGCGGGGGACTTTGCGTCAGGCGAATCGTGTGGCCGGTTACGACCCCCAATAGGGGCCGACACCATAATAATCCGATACTTCCTGGTCGCGAACCCGGTCCGACCAGTCCCAGCTCTCATGCCTGCTGTATCTGGGCGCGCCCTTCAGCTGCTGCGCGCTGACGTTGATCTCGTAGCCGCCGAGGCGCGGATTGTATGTCAACAGCGACCACGGCAGTGGGTAATAATCCTCGCCGATGCCGAGAAAGCCGCCGAAGCTCATTACGGCATAGGCGACCTTGCCTGTTGTCTTGTCGATCATCACGCGCTCGATGGTGCCGGCGCGCTCGCCGTTCGAGCGATAAACCGGCGTGCCCTCGACCTTGTCGCTGCCGATCAGATTTGCCGTCTCACGCCGGTCGAGATTTTCCTGCGTCCTCGTTGCCATGGCATTCTCCCAGGATAAGACGTTGGGAAGTGAACGTTGGCCCATCCGAGCGGGTTCCGGATTGCGGCAACGGAACCAGGTACCAAGGCGGGCAGCCGTATCGCCGCCGTGACACAATTCCCTCATGCTCGCGCCCATTTGTGCACGCAAGAATCGTGCTGTGCGCGGGCTGGAATTCTCACTCAGACCTTCAAGATGACGAGCTTTGTTGCGAAGCCCGACCTTGCGGCGGGTATCCTGCTTGCACTCTTGGTGAGTGCCGGGAACTCGGCCAACGCGCAGGACAAGGGCACGCTCAATCCCGCGCCGCTGCCGGCGCTTGCAAAACCCGACGATCCCGCCACTCCCGCCAAGGAGCTGTTCGGCCGCAAGGCGGCGCCGGTGCAGATCGCGGCACATACCATAGGATTTTACTCCCACGGATGTCTCGCCGGTGCCAAGGCAATGCCCATTAACGGCAAGACCTGGCAGGTGATGCGGCTGTCGCGCAACCGCAACTGGGGCCACCCGAGCCTAGTCGCATTCCTCGAGCGCCTCGCCAACGAAGCGCCGAAGACTGGCTGGCGTGGGCTTCTGGTCGGCGACATGTCGCAGCCGCGCGGCGGGCCCATGCGCACCGGGCACGCCAGTCACCAAGTCGGCCTCGATGCCGATATCTGGCTGACGCCCATGCCAAACCGCGAGCTCACGCGCACCGAGCGCGAGGAGATGTCGGCCATCATGGTGGTGGCCGAGGACCGCCTCGACGTCGATCCCAAGGTCTGGACCACCGCACATGTCGCGGTGATCAAGGCCGCGGCGCAGGATCCCGTGGTGAGCCGCATCTTCGTCAACCCGGCGATCAAGCGGGCGCTCTGCCGCGATGCCGGGAGAAATGACCGCGGATGGCTCGCCAAGGTGCGCCCCTGGTATGGGCATGATTACCATTTCCACATCCGCATCAGCTGTCCGGCCGACAGCCCCGACTGCGAGAGGCAGGAGCCGATCGCGGTCGGCGAGGGTTGCAGCGGGGAGGACCTCGACCATTGGTTCTCGGATGCGATCCTGCATCCGAAGCCCTCGCACATCCCGCCGAAGCAGAAGCCGCCGTTGCGGATGGCCGACCTGCCGGCCGCCTGCCGCCAGGTGCTGCTCGCGCCATAGCTTCGTAGGGCGGATTAGCGTCAGCGTAATCCGCCGCAAGGCGAGCCGGCGGATTACGGCGCGCAAAGCGCGCCTAATCCGCCCTACGCGGCACACTTAATTCTTGACCGGCGTGCTACAATCACGCGGTCATGCCTAGCATGAGTGCAGAGGTTTCGCCCGCCGAGCTCGCGACCCTGCGCGAACTCGAGCGCAAGGTGCTGTGGCTTGCGAGCTGGACCATCCATCACGCCAATCACATCCGCGAGGATGTCGACGGGCTCAAGGTTGGCGGGCATCAGGCGTCGTCGGCCTCGCTCGCCACCATCATGACCGCGCTCTATTTCCATGCCCTGCGTCCCGCCGACCGCGTGGCGGTGAAGCCGCATGCCAGCCCTATCTATCACGCCATCCAGTATCTGCTCGGACACCAGAGCCGGGAGAAGCTTGCGGGCTTTCGCGGCTATAAGGGGGCGCAGAGCTACCCCTCGCGCACCAAGGACAGCGATGACGTCGATTTCTCGACCGGCTCGGTCGGGCTTGGCGTGGCGCAGACGTTGTTCTCCAGCCTGGTGCAGGACTACGTGCGCGCGCATGGCTGGGGCCTCGACCGTCCGGAAGGGCGCATGATCGCACTCGTGGGCGATGCCGAGCTCGACGAGGGCAACGTCTTCGAAGCCATCCTTGAAGGGTGGAAGCAGGGACTGCGCAATTGCTGGTGGATCATCGACTACAACCGTCAGAGCCTCGATGCGGTCATCCGCGAGGGGCTGTGGGCGCGCTATGAAGCGCTGTTTGCCGCCTTTGGCTGGCAGGTGATCATCCTCAAATACGGCTCGCTGCTGCGCGAAGCATTCGCCGAGCCCGGTGGCGACAGGCTGCGCGCCTGGATCGATGCCTGCCCCAACCAGCTCTACTCGGCGCTGGTCTTTCGCGGCGGCGCGGCCTGGCGCAAGCGCCTGCTCGACGAGATCGGCGATCAGGGGGAGGTGACCCGCCTGATCGAGCGGCGTTCGGACGAGGCGCTCGCCCGGCTGATGACCAATCTCGCCGGGCACGACCTGCCAGTGCTGCTCGAGGCCTTCGGCAGCGTGCGGGATGACAAACCGATCTGTTTCATCTGCTACACGATCAAAGGCTATGGGCTCCCCTTTGCCGGCCACAAGGACAACCATGCCGGACTGATGACATCGGCGCAGATGGAGGCGTTGCGCAAGGCGATGAACATCCGGTCCGGCCACGAGTGGGAGCCGTTCGAGGGGCTGAGCGTTGCGCCGGAAAAGCTGCAAGCATTCCTCGACCGCGTGCCGTTTGCAGCCCGCGAGCGCGGCCTTGCAGCCGCCCGCATCGCTGTTCCCCCGGAGCTCGTAGCGCCGGCGCAGGCGGTCACCTCGACCCAAGCGGGTTTCGGCGCGCTGCTCAACGAGCTTGGCCGCGAGCAAAGCGAGATTGCCCGTCGCATCGTCACCACCTCACCCGACGTGACGGTCTCGACCAATCTCGGACCGTGGGTCAACCGGCGCGGCCTGTTCGCGCGCGAGACGCTCGTCGATACGTTCCGGAGCGAACGCATCCCCTCAACCTTCAACTGGGAGTTCTCGCCCAAGGGCCAGCATATCGAGCTCGGCATTGCGGAGATGAACCTGTTCATCCTGTTGTCCGCGCTCGGACTCTCGCATGCCATCAACGGCGAGCGGCTCATCCCGATCGGCACGCTTTACGATCCCTTCATCCAGCGAGGACTCGATGCGCTCAACTATGCTTGCTACCAGGACGCGCGCTTCATCCTCGCCGCGACGCCGTCGGGCATTACGCTCGCACCCGAAGGCGGCGCGCACCAGTCGATCGCCACACCGCTGATCGGGCTCGGACAGGACGGGCTCGCCGCCTTCGAGCCGGCCTTCGTCGATGAGCTTGCCGTGATCCTTGGCTTCGCATTCGACTACATCCAGCGCGACGGCGAAGGCGCCGCATCCGAGCGCAACTGGCTGCGCGACGAGACCGGCGGCTCCGTTTATCTGCGGCTCTCCACGCGGCCGATCGAGCAGATAAGGCGCGCCATGACGGCAGAGCTGCGCCAGGCTATCATCGACGGGGCGTACTGGCTGCGCGCGCCCGGACCGAACTGTCAGCTGGTCGTCGCCTATACCGGCGCGGTTGCGCCCGAGGCGATCCAGGCGGTGGGGCTGTTGGCAGAGGATCGCCGCGACGTCGGCCTGCTTGCGGTCACCTCGGCCGACCGACTCAACGCGGGCTGGACCGCGGCCCAGCGCGCGCGCGAGCGCGGCCTCGTGCACGCGCGGTCGCATATGGAACGGCTGCTCGCTGAGCTGCCATCCCACTGCGGCATTGTCACGGTGCTCGACGGCCATCCCGCGACGCTTGCGTGGCTTGGCGCCGTGACCGGGCACCGTGCGCGCTCGCTCGGGGTCGAGCATTTCGGCCAGACCGGCTCGATCCCGGAGCTCTACCGGCACTACGGCATCGATGCTGACGCCATTGTCGCGGCCGCCGCCGCGCTTACCCCCGGCCGCCCGATCCGCTATCTCAAGGCGATGTAGCGGCGTGGGGCGGATTAGCGGAGCGTAATCCGCCACTGAGCCCTAAGCGGCGGATTACGGCACGCAAGCGCGCGCCTAATCCGCCCTACGGCCCAAAACCTCCGGATTGACCACATTGATCGGCGCCGCTGCCGCGTAGGCGGCAATCTGGTCAAAGATGTCGGCGAACTGCACCTCGTATTCGTCGCGCGAGACGTAGCCGAGATGCGGAGTGCACACGACGTTGTCCATGTGCAGGAGCGGGTGGCTGGTGTCGACCATGGGCTCATGCTCGTACACATCGACGGCGGCAAAACCGGGACGCCCGGCGCGCAGCGCCGCAACCAGTGCGCCCGGCTCGATCAGCGGCGCGCGGCTGGTATTGACGAGAAGCGCGGTCGGCTTCATGCGCGCAAGGTCCGCGGCGTGCACGATGCCGCGCGTCGCGTCGACCAGGCGCATGTGCAGCGTGATGACATCGCATTGCGCGAAGAACTCCTCCTTGCTGCGCGCGGTGGCGTAACCGTCGGCGCGCGCGCGGGCGAGCGAGCCCTCGCGCGCCCATGCCAGCACATTCATGCCGAAGCCGCGGCCGTAGCCCGCGACCGTGGCACCGATGCGCCCATAGCCATAGATGCCGAGCACCTTCTTGCGCAGCGTGGTGCCCACTCCGAGCTGCCATCGGCCGGCCTTCAGCGAAGCCATCTGCTGCGGAATTTGCCGCATGGCCGCGATGATCAGACCCCAGGTGAGCTCCGCGGTCGCGTAAGAGGGCGTGCCGGGGTGCTGGCTCGATGAGACGATCACGCCGCGCCGCGTGCAGGCATCGACATCGATGTGCGGATAGACACTGCGCTGGCTTATCAGCCGCAACTTCGGCAGGCGTTCGATGAGCGGCGCGCGGATGGCGGTGCGCTCGCGGATCAACACCAGCACCTCGGCATCGCCAAGACGCTGCGCGAGCATATCGTTGTCCTGGACGTGATCGTTCCAGATCGTCACCTCGTGACCTGCCAGCTTCTCGAAGCACGCCAGCGTGCGCACCGTGTCGTGATAGTCGTCGAGAATGCTGATCTTCATAAAACTTGTGCGTCCTCCCGGATCATGGCGGCGCCCTTCTCCGCAATCATCATGGTGGGCGCGTTGGTGTTACCGGAGGTGATGGTGGGCATCACGGAGGCATCGACGACGCGCAGCCCCGCAACCCCGAGCACACGCAAGCGCTCGTCGACCACCGCAAGTGGATCGCTGGCGCGACCCATCTTGGCCGTACCCACCGGATGAAAGATGGTGGTGCCGATGTCGCCCGCCGCCTTGATCAGCGCGGCATCATCATCGCCCACGGCGGGGCCGGGCAGATATTCGAGCGGATTAGCGCGCGCCAGCGCCGGCTGCGCCACGATCCTGCGCGTCACGCGAATGCAGTCCGCGGCCACGCGGCGATCCTCGTCGGTCGAAAGATAATTCGGCTTGATCATGGGTTTGGCAGCGGGATCGGCGGAGCGCAGGCGAACGAAGCCGCGGCTGCTGGGGGCGAGGTTGCACACACTGGCGGTGAAAGCGGGAAACGCATGCAGCGGATCGCCGAACTTGTCGAGCGAAAGGGGCTGCACATGGAACTGGATGTTGGCGCGCTCGCGCGAAGTATCAGATCGCGTGAACAGACCAAGCTGGGACGGGGCCATGGTGAGCGGGCCACGGCGGAGGAATGCATATTCGAGCCCCATGCGCGCGCGCCCAGCGAGCGACCGGTACATCTCGTTGAGCGTCTTATACTCCGTGATCCGGTAGATGAGGCGCAGCTGCAGATGATCCTGGAGATTCGCGCCGACGCCCGCGAGATCGCGCGCAACCGCGATCCCGAGCGCCTGGAGCTCGGCGGCAGGCCCGATGCCGGACAGCTTGAGAATGTGCGGCGAGCCGATGGCGCCCGCCGCGAGGATCACCTCGCCGCGGCAGCGCGCTGTCTGGGTCGTGCCGTTGCGGTGCCAGCGCGCGCCGGCCGCACGCCCGTCGAAAACCTCGATGCCTTCGACCAGGCAGCCGGTCTCAAGCCGCAGATTGGGACGCTTGAGCACCGGCTTGAGAAAGCCGCGAGCCGCCGACCAGCGCCTGCCGCGTTTCTGATTGACGTGAAAGACGCAACAACCCTCGTTGTCCCCACAGTTGAAATCGGGGATCGACCTGATGCCGGCCTCGGCGGCAGCGGCGCAAAAAGCGTCCAGAATGTCCCAGCGCACACGTGGGGGCTCGATGCGCCATTCGCCGCCAACGCCATGCGCATCGCTTGCGCCCATGAAATGATCCTCCTGGCGCTTGAAGAACGGCAGGACGTCATCCCACCCCCAACCGGCAAGCCCGAGCTGGCGCCAATGGTCATAGTCGGACGCCTGCCCGCGCATGTAGATCATGGCGTTGATGGCGGACGAGCCGCCGATCACCTTGCCGCGCGGATAGTTGAGGCTGCGCCCGTTGAGCCCCTCCTCCGGCTCGGTCTTGAACATCCAGTCCGCGCGCGGATTGCCGATAGCAAACAGGTAGCCAACCGGGATGTGGAACCAGATCCAGTTGTCCCTGCCGCCGGCTTCCAAGAGCAACACGCGCATGCCGGGATCGGCCGACAAGCGATTGGCCAGCACACAGCCGGCCGAGCCCGCCCCCACGATGATGTAGTCGTAATCGCCTATGCTTTCGCGCGGCATGTTAAGCGCGCCCGGTTAACGGAGGTGCGCACAATCTGCGGCGTGGTCCACTCCTTTGCAACCATGGCAACTCGCGCTCGCTTTGACGGCCCTTCTTCCCCTGCTAGGATGCACGGCTCGCGGCCGCGGGCGCGCCGTAAGCGCGCTTATGCCACCGGAACGGCGCTTCCGGACTGGCCGCCTCCCATCAACCATGGAGCCGGGACGCGTGCCGGACGGCGCAGGCGCAGGCATTGATTGGATGCTTGAGCTTTCGCCCGATGAATGGGTTGCGATCAGCTCTCGCTTCGGATCGCGCTGGTCGCCACGACCGTGGCGCTGCCATTCGGGCTTGCGCTTGCGTTCCGGCTCGCGCGCAAGAATTTCTGGGGCAAGGCGCTCCTCGACGGTCTCGTGCACCTGCCACTGGTGCTGCCGCCGGTGGTCACCGGCTATCTGCTGCTGATTTCGTTCGGGGGGCGTGGTCCGATCGGAGCCTTTCTTGCCGATCATCTCGGCATCGTGTTCTCGTTCCGCTGGACGGGCGCGGCGCTCGCCTGCGGGGTCATGGGCTTTCCCCTGCTGGTGCGACCGCTCCGGCTTTCCATCGAAGCCATCGACCGCAAGCTTGAGGAAGCGGCCGCAACACTGGGCGCTGAACGGCTGTGGGTTTTTCTCACTGTCACCGTGCCGCTCGCCATGCCCGGGCTGATCGCCGGCATGGTGCTGTGCTTCGCCAAGGCCCTAGGCGAGTTCGGCGCCACCATCACGTTCGTGTCAAATATCCCGGGCGAGACGCAGACCATCTCGGCCGCAATCTACACCTTCACCCAGATACCGGGCGGGGACGCTGCGGCGGGCCGTCTGGTCGTGGTGGAGATCATCATCTCGCTTGCGGCCCTGATTGCGGCCGAGTGGCTCGCGCGACGCGCCGGCATGCGTTTCCACGGGGAATGAGCATGCTGGCGTTGAAGGTGGAGAAACGCCTGGGCGAATTCTTCATCAGCGCGCGCTTCGAAAGCGAAGGCGGTGTTACGGGCCTGTTCGGCGCCTCCGGCGCCGGAAAGACGACCCTGGTGAACATGATCGCGGGGCTGATCGCGCCCGACTGCGGGCGCATCGAAATCGATCATGCGGCGCTGTTTGATTCCGCAGCCGGCATCAACGTGCCGGTGCATCGGCGCCGCATCGGCTATGTGTTTTCAGGAGGGGCGCCTCTTTCCGCATCTCTCGGTTGCGGCAAACCTCGACTACGGGCGCCGCATGCAGGGGCTGGCGCGCGACAGTGTGGAGATTGAGCGCATCGTCGCGTCCTCGATCTCGGCAATCTGCTCCAGCGCCGGCCAGGCAGGCTTTCCGGCGGCGAGCGCCAGCGCGTTGCGGTGGGGCGTGCGCTGCTCATGGGTCCGCGCCTCCTTCTTCTCGATGAGCCGCTTGCGTCGCTCGATGCGACTCGCAAGCGTGAGATCGTGCCCTATCTGGAAAAGCTGCGCGACGAGGCGCGCGTGCCCATGGTCTGTGTCACCCACAATGCCGCCGAGCTTGCCCGTCTCGCCACTTCCGTGGTCCGGATGGACGCCGGGCGGGTGGCGGCCGTCGGCGGGACCGAGCTTCTGGACGTTGCCGATCTCGACGCCATGGTCTGAGCTCAGGCCATCACTCGAACAGGGACCACGCTTTGTGAGCTGCCTTTTTCAGCTTGCTGACAATGGTTGAGGGTTTCTTCTCCTCGTCCGCCAGCCGCAATCCGACCGTGCTCACACGACCCTGCGACACGCGATGCGCAACGAGCGCAATGGGCCCGAGCGGAACCACGTCGCCCTGGCTGGCCGGCCGTTTAAGCTCCTCGCCAAAGTAGGCGGCGAGCGTTGTGGACGCCTCGTCGGGCGCGATGGTCAGCCCGTAGATTTCTGCAAGCGCGCCGAGCGTCACATCGCCTGCGACGAAAAAGTCCCCGAGCAGGCGTGGGTCCGGCACCGTCGGCGCCGGCATGTCGACAAAGAAACGGTCGAGCGCCTGAGCCTTCTCCGGAGGCGCCAACAGATAGACATAATCGCCTTGCCGCACGGGCTCGGCCTCCGCCGGGCTGAGGATTTTCTCCTCGCGGACCACCAGCGTGGGACGCGCCCATGACGGCAGCAGCCCGCGTCTGAGGTACGGGCTGTTGGGGGAAACTGGATAACCGACGATCTCCTGCGCCAACTGGCCGGGCAAATCGAGCTCGACCCTGCGCGGCAGCGGATCGTGCCGCGGCAACGCGACATGCAGCCGCCGCGCCGCAAAGGCAATGGTCCAGCCCTGAATCAGCAGCGAGGCAAGCACCACCACGAAGGCGATGTCGAAATAGAGATAGGCCTTGGAGAGCCCGATCAGGAGCGGGATGGAAGCAAGAAAGATGCCGACTGCACCGCGCAGGCCGACCCATGCGATGAACACTTTCTCGCGCCAGGAGAAATCGAAGGGAGCCAGGCACGCAAAGACGGCAAGCGGGCGAGCAACCAGCATCAGGGTTGCCGCAACCGCAAGCGCAGGCATGATGCTGCCGACGAGCCGCAGCGGCCACACCAACAGGCCGAGCAGAACGAACATGACGATCTGCGCGAGCCAGGTCGTCGCATCGAGAAATACGATGACCGTGTTGTGAGCGCGCGTGGGCCGGTTCCCGACCACAAGCCCGGCGAGATAGACGGCAAGAAAGCCTGAGGCGTGCACGACCGAAGCAAGCCCGAAGATCACCAGCGCGCTTACCGCGACGAAGGGCGCGTGCAGCCCCTGCGCCAGCGCCAGGCGGTTGAGCACCAGCACGATCCCGCGGCCGCCGAAAATCCCGATGATCGTGCCAAGCGCCGCCTGCTCGCCAAGCACGGCAAGCACATGCTGCCATGATCGGTCGCCAACGGTGAGGAACTCGACCAGCAGCAGGGTGAGCAGGACCGCGAACGGATCGTTGCTCCCGGACTCGACCTCGAGCGTCCCCCCCACCCGTGGTCGCAGCCGCAATCCGCGCGCGTGGATGAGGAAGAAGACAGCGGCGGCATCGGTCGATGCCACCACCGCGCCGACCAGGAGCGCCTCGATCCAGCGCAGGTCGAACACGAAGGCGGCAATCGGCGCGGTCAGCGCTGCGGTGAGCAGCACCCCCGCGGTGGCGAGTGTGAGCGCGGGAGCGAGAACGCTGCGGAAAGTGGCAAACCGCGTGCGCAGGCCGCCGTCGAATAGAATGAGCGCAAGCGCAATCGACCCGACAACATAGGCGGAGCGCACATCGTCGAAGTGGAGCCCGATCGGCCCAGACTCGCCTGCAAGCATTCCGACGATCAGAAATATGAGGAGCAGCGGCGCCCCGAAACGCATGGCAATGAGGCTCGACATGATGCCGAGCAGCACCAGGAGCGCGCCAAGGAGGATGCCCAGGCTGAGTGCGTCGAGAGACTCCATTAGCCCTTTAGACCCTGCTCCATCGGAAATGCATGCAGTCTCCCCATACTTATCACGGCAATATCTGTCATGTTGCGGCGCAGACGCGCAGGGCGGATCAGGTGCGCCCGTGCGCGCTGTAGTCCGCCGCGCATGCAGTGGCGGATTACGCTACGCTAACTAATCCGCCCCATAGGCCGGATGGCGAGATCCCCCATGCAAGGCGGCACTGCACTGCCGATAGACCGATCGGCTGCGATTGCGGGCATTGCCTGCGGCATCGGTGCGGCACTGTTCTGGGCGGTGGGCTTCGTCGCGGCGCGGCACGGCATCCTGGTCGGGTTTTCGCCCGCTGATATCGTGCTGCATCGCTTCGTATGGGCGGGCTTTGCTTTTCTTCCGCTCATTGCCCGCGCGGGCCTTGCCGATCTCGGCTCAGTGGGCTGGGGCCGCGGCATCCTGCTCACGATCATCGGCGGACCACCGTTCTCTCATCTGAGCTATGCGGGATTTCTGCTGGTACCGTTGGCACATGGCGCGGTCATTCAACCCTCGTGCGCGGCAATCGGCGGGCTCCTGCTGGCAACGGCGGTGCTCGGAGAGAAGCTGCCGGCACAGCGCGCCGCCGGCGCCGCGGTTATCGTGATCGGCCTCGTCGTGATCGGGGGTGAGGCGCTTGCCACCATCGGCACGCATGGGCTGCTCGGCGATTTCGCCTTCGCCAGTGCCGGGTTGTTGTTTGCAACGTTCAGCGTGCTGCTGCGGCTCTGGCACATCACGCCCATGCGGGCGGTGATGGCAACCAGTGTGGTGGCGCTGGTCGACCTGCCAGTCCATTGGCTCGCCTTCGGCTTCGAGCGCATGATCGCGCTCGGGCTCTACGAGAATCTGATCCAGGCAGTGGCGCAGGGGATATTTGCCGGCGCCGGCGCGGTCTATCTGTTCACCCGCTCGGTTGTCACTCTGGGCGCCGGCCGCGCCGCCGTTTTCCCGTCCTTGGTGCCGGGCTTCACACTGCTGATCGGGTTTCTGGCACTCGGCGAAGTGCCGGGCCTGGCCGAGCTCGCAGGCTTTGCCATCGTGCTGATCGGCTTTCGCCTGACTCAGAAGGGATAAATCGCTCTTAAGGACTACTCGCCGATCGTGCGCCGTACCTCGGCAAGCGCCTCTTCGCATTCGCTTGCTTTACCGCCACGGTCCGCCTCCCGGGCGCGCATCATCGCCGCCCGCAATACCGTCACGGCTGTGGACGGCAGTTCACGGAGCTTGGCTTCGGCGGCCGCAATCGATTGCGGGGTCGGCTGATGGTGACGAAGTGCCGCACCGCTTTCCGGAGCCGATGGTCCGGAGCCGGCAATCGCGTCGAGCCTTGCGTCGAGCCGCACCTGCACGCGATCGATCTCGTCCGAGCAAGGGCCAGCGCGGCCTGCAGAAATCGATGCGAGCAGCGTCGCAGCTGCGAGCACGAACCGAGAAGTGATCATCGCCCGATTTCCGGAATCCCAGAGGTGCGCAAACGCGCGCTCACTCGTGGCCATCCGCGTGGGCAAAACCTAGCAGCGCGTGCCGTGCCCACGCGTAGGCTCGTGTGAAGATTTTGCCCACCCTGCGCGGAATTGCAACAGCACAGCAAGAATTCCCGCCTCAATTCCACGCACGAAAATGCAGGGAATGATTTCAAAAGTTTAATTCCCCCGCCACCGCGCGGTAAGGCTGCACTCTGCATCTAGCCGGCCCAGCGGCGGCGCCGACTGGTGCTGCCATTTCCAGACAGAGGTGATCATCGTGACCAACCTGCCGACCGTTTACAAACCCCGACGCGCTCTCTCGCCGCGCCGCCTCGCGTTATTGGCGACCATTTCCGCAATCGCGTCCGGAGCGGTTCTCGCCGGCTCCGGCATTCAAATCGTGCCGCCGCGTTTCTCCTCAGCCTACGCGGCCGAGAATGCGCAACGCATGCCCGGCTTCGCCGACCTCGTGGAAAAGGTGAAGCCCGCCGTGATCTCGGTGCGGGTCAAGGTCGACGGCGCCCGAATGATGAGCTTCGAGGGCGAGACCCCGTTTGCGCCGAACTCGCCGATGGAGCGCTTCTTCCGCCGCTTCGGCCTGCCGTTTGGCGACGAGGCGCCGGACATGAAACCCATGCCGCACAACCAGCCAATGACCGGACAGGGCTCGGGCTTCTTCATCAGCGCCGACGGCTATGCCGTGACCAACAATCACGTGGTCGACAAGGCCCAGACCGTCGAGATCACGACCGACGATGCCAAAACCTACAACGCCAAAGTGATCGGCACCGACCCGCGCACCGATCTTGCACTGATCAAGGTCGATGGCCGCAACGACTTCCCGTTTGTGAAGCTCGCAGACAGGACCCCGCGCGTCGGCGACTGGGTGGTGGCGGTCGGCAATCCGTTCGGACTCGGCGGCACCGTGACCGCCGGCATCGTGTCGGCCCGTGGTCGCGACATCGGCGCCGGCCCGTACGATGACTTCGTGCAGATCGACGCCCCGGTCAACAAGGGCAACTCAGGCGGTCCGACCTTCGACATGGATGGCAATGTGATTGGGGTCAACACGGCGATCTTCTCGCCGTCGGGCGGCTCGGTCGGCATCGCTTTCGACATCCCCGCCGATACGGTCAGATCCGTGGTCGCCCAGCTCAAGGACAAGGGCGTGGTGAGCCGCGGCTGGATTGGCGTGCACATCCAGCCGGTGACGGCGGAGATCGCTGAGAGCCTTGGACTGAAGGCAAGCGAGGGCGCGCTGGTTGCCGAGCCGCAGGCGGACAGCCCTGCCGCCAAGGCGGGCATCGAAGCCGGCGACGTGATCACGGCGGTCAATGGCCATGCGGTCAAGGACGCGCGCGATCTGGCGCGCCAGATTGGAGCCATGGCGCCAGGCTCGACCGCCAAGCTCACGGCCTGGCGCAAGGGCGAGGAGAAGAGCTTCTCGCTTACACTCGGCGAGCTGCCGAAGGAGCGGGAGGCCGCGCTTGCGGGACCGCAGTCGCGCTCCGGTGATGCCGATATCCCGACGCTCGGACTGATGCTCGCTCCGGCTGGCCAGGTTGCCGGCAGCGGCTCCGAGGGAGTGGTCGTCACCGAGGTCGATCCCAACGGGCTTGCCTCTGAGCACGGCTTCAAGACCGGCGACGTCATCCTCGATGTCGGCGGCAAGAAGGTCGCAAGCGCGAGCGACGTGCGCAATGCGATGGTCGAGGCCAAGAAGGATGGCAAGCGTTCCGTGCTGATGCGGCTGAAGTCGCAGGACGCGACGAGGTTCGTTGCCATTCCGGTCGCACGCGCCTGACACAATCAGCAGCGTGGCGTTCGTGCCGTAGCGTAGCGTTCTAGGGGCGAGACAATGTCTCGCCCCGATTCTCCGAGCTACGCCGCTTTGCGCGAAAGAAGAAATTCCCCCATGCAGCTAAGCGCCCTGCGGATGGTCTCGGTCGAGTTGGCGTACGACAACCGCACGTAGCCCTCGCCGAGGATGCCGAAGTCGGGCCCACCGATGATGGCGACCCCCGCATCCTCGAGGAGCGCAGAGGCCAGCGCCTTCGCCTTCCAGCCCGTACGCCTGATATTCGGGAAGGCGTAGAACGCGCCCTTGGGCGTGGCGCAGCTCACCCCGGAGAGGCCGTTTAATCCCTCGACAACCACTTTGCGCCGCCGATCGAACTCGGACACCATGGTGGCTACCTCGTCCTGCGGACCGGTCAGCGCGGCGAGTCCCGCATATTGGCTGGCCGCGTTGACGCACGAGTGCAAATTGACCGCAAGCTTCCGCGCATAGTCGTAAAGCTTGCCCGGCCACACCGCGTAGCCGAGCCGCCAGCCGGTCATGGCGTAGGTCTTCGACCAGCCGTTGAGCAGGATCAGGCGGTCGCGAATGGACGGATAGGATAACAGGCACACATGCTGCTCGCCGTCATAGACCATGTGGTCGTAAATCTCGTCCGACATCACCGCGACATCGGGAAATTTCTCAAGCCCCGCGACCAGGGCATCCACCTCAGAGCGTGGCGTGACGCCCCCGGTCGGGTTGGCCGGTGAGTTGACAATCAGGAGCCGCGTCTGCGGCGTGATCAGCGAAAGCGTCTCGGCCGCAGAGAAGGCGAAGCCGTTCTCCTCCCGGATCGGCACCGGGATCGGGCGGGCGCCGGTGTACTCGATCATGGAGCGGTAGATGGGGAAGCCGGGATCGGGATAGAGAATGTCGGCGCCGGGCTCGCCGAACATCAGGATCGACATGAACATGGTGGGTTTGCCGCCGGGCATGATCATGACCTCGTCAGGCGACACAGTCACGCCAAAGCGCTGGTGCAGGTCGGCGGCGACCGCCTCGCGCAACGGCAAAATGCCGACCGCCGGCGTGTAGCCGTGATGACCGTCGCGTAGAGCCTTGACCGCCGCCTCGACAATGAACTCGGGGGTGCGGAAGTCAGGCTGCCCGATGCCAAGATTGATGATGTCGCGGCCGGTCGCGGCAAGCTGCGTTGCGCGCGCCAGCACGGCAAACGCATTTTCCTCCCCGATGCGATCGAACGCGGCAACCGTCTTCAGCATTTCCTCACCTCGTGCATCCACTGCTGGAACACCTCAACCTATGCCCTGCGCACCATGGCTGGCACGAGGTGCTTCACCGATGGCGCGCCCATCTGCTGCATCATGTCGTGCGTCTCGATGCGCAGGAGCTCGAGCGCCCGCTCGACGCCGGGCTGGCCGAAGGCGCCCAGCCCCCAGATATAGGGCCGACCGACGCATACGGCGGCAGCGCCGATGCAGAGCGCCTTGATCACGTCGGAGCCGCGCCGGAAGCCGGAATCTACCAGGATCGGAATCCGCCCGTGCACCGCCTCGACGATCTCCGGCAGCGCATCGATGGTGGCGCGTCCGGCATCCTCGCTGCGCGCACCGTGATTGGAGACGATGATGCCGTCGAGGCCCGCATCGGCGGCCAGTACCGCGTCCTCCCAGGCCAGAATGCCCTTTGCCAGGATTTTCATCTTCGTGATATCCCGCAGCCGCTTGAAGAACTCCCACGTCATGGCAGATGACTGCGTGTTGGCAAGGCCGCTGAGATCAATGCCCTGATACATGGCGCGATTGCGCATGCTCGCCTGCACGCTGCTGCGGTCGTGGCAGCCATTGCAATCACGGGTATCGGCGCGCCGCAGGCGGAAGAAGGTCTCCTGGTTGCGGCCGCTCGCGCGATCGACGGTCACCGCCACCGCAAGCGCACCCGCCTTCTCGGCGCGCGTCACCATGGCTTTCGCCACCTCCCATTTGTTGGTGGCGTAGAGCTGGTACCAGATCGGCGCGCCGCGCGCGGCGGTCACCTCCTCGATGCCGATGCTGGTCGCCGTCGAAAGGATCTGAAGGTGATTGCCCGCCTTGGCGCCGCGTGCCGAGGCCACCTCGCCGTCGGCGTGGAACGACCTCTGCCCTCCAACCGGCGCCAGCACGATCGGCGAATCGTAGCGTACGCCGAGGATGTCGACGCTGGTGTCGGCCTTGCTCACGTCGACGAGCCGCCGCGGGCGGAGCTGGAATTTCAGGAAACCTTCGCGATTGGCGCGCAGCGTCGCCTCGTCATCGATGCCCGAGGCCATGTAGCCGAAATGCGCCGGCGGCACGTTCTTGCGGCAGACTGGCTCGAAGTCGAAGACATTGATTGCCTCCTTGGGGGAAGCGAGCAGCTCGTCAGTGCGCATCGGCGCCCAGGCGAGCGGGTCGGGCAGCTTGCTGCCGGGGGTCACGCCTTCGCCCGCAAAGGCGCGCGAGGCTGCACCTGCGAGCAGCGGGCTGCCCGCGAGAAACTGCAGGAATTTGCGGCGGCTCGCGGCCACCTGCGCAGACGATGCCATGGCGTACCCTCCCTCATGCCCGCGTGACACTGGCGCGCGGATGCGGGCCGATGCATCCTACACCGGTGCCGTCGCGAGACAATCCGACCCGATTCGAGTGAGACGCCATCATGCCGACCACCGCTGAGAAGCGAAAAACGTTCCGCAAGCTGCACGAGGCTGGATGCTTCGTGATCCCCAATCCCTGGAATGTCGGCACTGCGCGCTACTTCCAGCATCTCGGCTTCAAGGCGCTGGCGACGACAAGCTCGGGCTTTGCTCATGCGCAGGGCTTCGCCGACGGCGCCGTGCCGCGCGAGGCGATGCTCGCGCACCTGCGCGAGATCGCGGCTGCAGCGGACGTGCCGGTCAATGCCGATTTCGAGGGCGGCTATGCGGATGCACCCGAAGCGGTCGCCGAGAGCGTGCGGCAGTGCATCGAGACCGGAGTGGCGGGGCTCTCGATCGAGGACTCGACCGGCGATCCAAGCCAGCCGCTTTACGATTTCGACCTCGCGCTCGCGCGCGTGCGCGCCACACGCGCGGCGATCGACAAGGCCGGGGGCGACGTCGTCTTCACGGCCCGCACCGAGGGCTTCGTGCGCGGTCGCCCCGACCTCGAGGAAACCGTGCGCCGGCTGAAGGCCTTTGCAGAGGCCGGCGCCGATTGTCTCTATTCGCCGGGCATCAAGACCCGCGAGGAGATCGTGGCCACGGTGAAGGCAGTTGCTCCCAAGCCGGTGAACCTCCTGATGTCGAGCTCAACCGGTTTTTCGGTGACCGATATCGCCGAGATGGGCGTGCGCCGCATCAGCGTCGGCGGCACGCTTGCGCGAGTGGCCTGGAACGCGGTGCTGCATGCGGCGCGCGAGATCGCCGAGCGCGGCAGGTTCGACAGCTTCGCCGGGGTCGTCGGCAATGCCGAGCTCAACGCTTTCTTCAGCAGCGACGCGAAACGGCGGTGACCTTCCTGGAGGAACTGATGGAGCGCTCCGGCAGCAGACCGACGGTTCTCGTGCGAGAGGTTGGCCCTCGGGACGGGCTGCAAATGGCCAAGGCCGTGATGCCGACACAAGCGAAGCTCGACTGGATCAGCGCAATGGCCGCCTGCGGCATCCGCGAGATGGAAGTTGCCAGTTTCGTTCCGGCGGCGACGCTGCCGCAGATGGCGGACGCGTCGGACGTCGTGCGTTGCGTTCGCTCACAGCATCCCACATTGCGCGTGATCGCGCTCGCACCGAATTTACGCGGCGCGCAGAACGCCGCTACCGCGGGGGCCCATTGCATCATTCTTCCGGTGTCTGCGAGCGAAGCGCACAGCCAGTCCAACGTGCGCCGCTCGCGTACCGACCAGGTCGCCGAAGTGGCAAAAGTCGTCGCCTGGGCGAGGACGCTTGCAGAACCTGCACCGCGCATCGAAGCGGGCGTATCAACCGCGTTCGGATGCTCCCTGCAAGGCGTGGTCCCCGAGCAGGATGTGATCGCTCTTGCCGCCTCCCTGGTCGAGGCAGGAGCGGCCAGCATAGCTCTCGCCGATACCCTGGGCTACGCGTCTCCTTCGCAGGTGAGACGGCTGGTTAAGGCGGTGCGATCGGAAATCGGCGCCGATCGATTTGGCAACCTGCACCTTCACGACACAATGGGCACTGCGCTCGCCAATGCTCATGCTGCGCTGGAAGAGGGCGTGCGGGGCTTTGATGCAGCGCTTGCGGGGCTCGGCGGATGTCCGTTCGCGCCGGGATCGGTCGGAAACGTGTCGACCGAGGATCTTGTGTACCTCCTGGAGTCCGAAGGGTTTGACACCGGCATTGATCTCGCGCGGCTGATTGCGGCACGAGAGCATCTGAAGACCGGCCTTCCTGGCGAAAGGCTGCATGGGCGCGTCGCTGCCGCCGGCATCCCGAAAACCTACAAGCTTTCCGCGGCGGCGTAGCGGCTTCACCGGGGTCTCGAGCCGGCAAGCCTCCCTGGCGCGCAAAAAGCGCAATCATGTGATCCGCAGCACATCCCGGCGCGGGCCATCCAACTATCCTTGCACCAACCACAAGGCGCGCTCGAGCGGCACTCGATGACGTGGGCGTCGCAAGCGGATCGGGACCAAGCTCCGTAACATTTTCTTAAAACCTGGGCGATGGAATGGGCAGGGACGGACGGGAGGCACTCATGCAATGGCCCTTCAAGACGACGATCAAGTTCGCTGGCCGCGACGGCAACGTGGTGCGGCTTCAGTACGCCGTATCGGCGATGAGCGAGCGCGACGCGAAGCAGGAGCTCGAGCGGCGGCTGCTCGGACAGGAAGTATTCGGCTACACGGTCGAGGATGTCGTGGCTGCGACCGGGATGGAGGCCGCGCAGCTGCAATTGCCGGAAGGCTGCATCCAGCTGCTGGGCTGATAGCCGCAACCTGCATTGAGCGCAGCGAAACGCCGCACCTGGAGGCGCTGACGCCATCCGGACGACGCTGCACGCGTTCTTGCTTCTGCCGCATTGCGCAGCGCGCGCGATCCGGGCTACGGATTGAGAATGCACGTTCTCATCACCGGCGCGGCCGGCATGATCGGCCGCAAGCTTGGCGAGCAGCTCGCTGCGCACGGCGAGCTCAACGGAGAACCGATCGAGAGGCTCACGCTTCTCGACGTGGTGCAGCCCGAGGCGCCGGCGCGCTCCGCCGGTGAGATCGAGCGCGTCGCCGCCGACCTCTCCGCCCCCGGCGAGGCCGCGCGCGCAATTGCGTCGCGCCCGCACGCCGTATTCCATCTCGCAGGCATCGTATCGGGCGAGGCCGAGATCGATTTCGAGAAAGGCTACCGCGTCAACCTCGACGGAATGCGCGCGCTCCTTGAGGCGATCCGCGCCATCGGCGACGGCTACCGGCCGAAATTCATCTTCACATCGTCGATCGCGGTATTCGGCGCGCCTTTTCCGGATTCCATTCCGGACGATTTCCATCTCACACCGCTGACCTCCTACGGCACGCAGAAAGCGATCGGGGAGCTGCTGCTCGCCGACTACACGCGGCGCGGCTTCTGCGACGGCATAGGCATACGGCTGCCCAGCGTGGTGGTGCGGCCGGGCAAGCCGAACGCCGCCGCTTCCGGCTTCTTCTCCGGCATCATCCGCGAGCCGCTGGCGGGAATGGAAGCCTCGCTTCCGGTCCCTGATACGGTCGTGCACACGCATGCCAGCCCGCGCGCGGCGGTTGGATTTCTCCTCCATGCCGCCGCGCTTGCGCGCGGTGCGCTCGGCGCGCGCGTCAATCTCTCCATGCCGGGGGTATGCTGCACGGTGGCAGAGCAGATCGCATCGCTGCGGCGGATCGCAGGCGAAAGGGTCGCAACGCGCATCCGGCGCGAGCAAAATCCCCTCATCGCCCGCATTGTCGAGGGTTGGCCGCAGCGCATCGAGGCATGCCGCGCCCGCGAGCTCGGCTTCAAGGCCGAAGGCTCGTTTGACGAGATCATCCGCGTCCACATCGACGAAGACCGCGGCGGCAGCTTCGTGGCCTGAAGACATGCGTTTCGCTGCTCCGCTTCTGCCCGCCACGCTGGTACGGCGCTACAAGCGCTTTCTCGCCGATGTCGTGCTGCCCTCGGGCGAGACCGTGACCGTGCACTGCGCCAATCCCGGCGCGATGACCGGGCTCAACATGCCCGGCGCCCGCGTCTGGCTGTCGAGGTCTGAGAAGGCGAGCCGCAAGCTTCCCCACAGCTGGGAGCTGATCGAGGTCGATCTCGGAGCAGGTGTCGAGCTCGTGGGCATCAATACCGGCCATCCCAATGCGCTTGCAGGCGAGGCCATTGCCGCCGGCATGATCCCGGAGCTGGCGGGCTATGCTGTCGTGCGGCGCGAGGTCAGATACGGCGAGAATTCCCGGGTCGATTTTCTGCTGGAGGGGCCGGCGCGGCCGCCCTGCTATCTCGAGATCAAGAACGTGCATTTGATGCGCGCGCGCGGACTGGCGGAATTCCCCGATGCCGTCACCAGCCGTGGCGCGAGACACCTGACGGAGCTTGCCGCCATGCGCGCGGCCGGCCATCGCGCGGTCATGCTGTTTCTCATCCAGATCGGCTCGGCACAGCGCTTCGCCCTTGCCCGCGACATCGATCCCGCCTACGGCAAGGCCTTCGACGTTGCCCGCGCCGCGGGCGTTGAGGCCATTGCCTATCGCTGCGTCATCTCGCGCGAGGGCATCGAGGTGGCGGACCAGGTAGAGATCGAGGAACAGCGTGGATTGAATGCTGTAGGGGCGAGGCATGCCTCGCCCCTACAGCGGTAATGGTCGAGCATAGTCCGCATCCGGCTTGCTTCGCATCCGCGCTTGCTTACATTTGCAGTGAGTTGCGGCACGCTGGCGCCGCGGGAGGCGGCCTCGCCGCAATGATCACTTCATGAGCTATGTCGACGCGGCAGTCGCGCCGCAACGCAAGAACGGACAGATCAAGCTGCACGGCTCCGCCGCCTTCGAAGGGATGCGCAGGGCGGGCCGTCTGGTGGCCGAATGCCTGGACATGCTGGCGGACGAGATCCGCCCGGGCGTGCCCACCGAGAGAATCGACCGGCTGGTGTTCGACTTCGCGCTCGCCCATAACGCGCGTCCGGCGACCTTGATGTATCGGGGCTACCGCAAGGCCACTTGCACCTCCATCAACCACGTCGTGTGCCACGGCATTCCAGGCGAAAAGCCCCTCAAGGAAGGCGACATCGTCAATGTCGATGTCACCCTCATCCTCGACGGCTGGCACGGCGATTCGAGCCGCATGTACGCGGTGGGAGCAATCCCGCGCCGCGCCGAGCGGCTGATCGAGGTCACCTACGAGGCGATGATGCGCGGCATTGCCGTGATCCGGCCGGGCGCCACCACCGGCGACATCGGCGCCGCCATCCAGGCCTATGTCGAGGCGCAGCACATGAGCGTCGTGCGCGATTTCTGCGGCCACGGCGTGGGGCGCCTGTTCCACGACGAGCCAAACATCGTGCATGTGGGCCGCGCCGGCGAAGGCATCGCGCTGCGTCCGGGCATGTTCTTCACCGTCGAGCCCATGATCAATCTCGGCCGCCCGCATGTCAAAGTACTCTCCGACGGCTGGACCGCCGTGACGCGCGACCGCTCGCTCTCCGCCCAGTTCGAGCATAGCGTCGCGGTGACCGAGACCGGGGTCGAGATCTTCACGCTCTCCCCGAAAGGCCTCGACAAGCCGCGCACCGCGGCGTGAGCCGGCTTGCGACTGGCCGCGATAAGCGCGACCTTGACCATTGACTAATGTTCTTCTTTTGTTCTAACCTGCGCCATGCTGCGCGCAGGCGAACGAGCGCAATTTCCCCTGACTTCCGTGGAGCCCGACGCAAGCGCCTGCGGGGCAGCAGCACCCGCAGCGCCTGACCCGCATTACACCGGGCACGGCATGCGGCTGCGCGAGCGCTTCCTCGACGCGGGCGCCGCCGCGCTTGCCGACTACGAGCTCCTCGAGCTCGTGCTCTTTCGCGCCATCCCGCGCCGCGACTGCAAGCCGCTTGCAAAAACTCTGCTCGTCAGGTTCGGCTCGTTTGCGGAAGTAATCTCCGCCTCGCGCGAGCGGCTCAGAGAAGTGGGCGGGCTGAGCGAGGGTGCCATCACCGAGCTCAAGATCGTGCAGGCCGCCGCCGGGCGCCTTGCGCGCGGCGAGCTCAGGAGCCGCCACGTGCTCTCGTCGTGGTCGAGCGTGCTCGACTATTGCCGCACGGTGATGGCCTATGGCGAGCGCGAGGAGTTCCGCGTGCTGTTCCTGGACAAGCGCAACCACCTCATCGCCGACGAGCGCCAGCAGGTCGGCACCGTCGATCACACGCCGGTCTATCCGCGCGAGGTGGTCAAGCGCGCGCTCGAGCTCTCCGCCACCGCGGTGATACTCGTGCACAACCATCCCTCCGGCGACCCCACCCCCT
>Ga0306924_10000759_pt1 | contig 28011 bp, 26 predicted proteins | sample sta12Can44000111_FD_203756 | JGI IMG/M metagenome (GOLD analysis project Ga0306924, IMG submission 203756) | Lab enrichment of tropical soil microbial communities from Luquillo Experimental Forest, Puerto Rico - statanox.12C.anox.44.000.111 (v2)... | ecosystem: Environmental > Terrestrial >... | reverse complement strand
ATCGTCGAGCAGATGGGCTCCCCGCTCGAGCTTTACGACCGGCCGGAGAACCAGTTCGTTGCCGGCTTCATCGGCTCGCCGGCCATGAACTTCCTCAAGGGCAAGGTGAAGGCCAACGGCAGTGCCGCTTTCGAGGGACCGCAGGGGGTGAAACTGCCGCTGAAATCGGCGCCTGCCAATTCGGAGGGAAGGCCTGCGGTCTATGGCATCCGGCCCGAGCATTTCACCATCGCCGATGACGGCACCGAGGCCGAGATCATCGTGGTCGAGCCGACCGGTTCGGAAACCCAGGTGTTCGCCAATCTCGGCGGCGAGCAGGTGGTCGCCGTGTTCCGCGAGCGTCACCAGTTCAATCCCGGCGACAGGATCCGGCTCAAACCGGACCCCTCGCTCGTGCACCTCTTCGACGAGACGACCGGCAAGCGGCTGAACGCTTGAAATCAACCAAGAACACTAGAACACTAACGGAGGAATTGACGATGCATGACTTGACTCGCCGCACCCTGCTTCAGGGCGGCACCGCGCTGGCCGCAGGCGCCGCGCTCACCGGGCCGGCGCTGCTCGACTTTGCCCGGGCCTGGGCGGACACCTCGCCGTGGAAGCCGGAAGCGGGGGCGAAGCTGACCTTGATGCGCTGGAAGCGCTTCGTGCCGGCGGAGGATGATGCGTTCAATGCCATCGTCGCCGCGTTCTCGAAGGCGACGGGAACCGAGATGAACGTGTTCAGCGAGTCCTTCGAGGACGTACAGCCCAAGGCCTCGGTGGCCGCCAACACCGGCTCCGGTCTCGATATGGCCTGGGGACTGCACACGCTGCCGCAGCTGTTCCCGACCAAGGTCGTGAAGATGAACGACGTCGCTGATTATCTCGGCAAGAAATATGGCGGGTGGACCGATGCGGCCGCCAAGACCTGCAAGCTTGGCGACGACTGGCTCGGCATCCCCGTCGCCACCAATGGCGGCTACATGAACTATCGCAAATCGGCGGTGGAGAAAGCGGGCTTCAAGGAGTTCCCGAAAGATTTCCCGGGCTTCCTCGAGATGTGCAAGGCATTGAAGGCGAACAACACGCCGGCCGGTTTTGCGCTCGGGCACGCCACTGGCGATGCCAACGGCTGGCTGCATTGGGTGCTCTGGGGCCACGGCGCCTATACCGTCAACGAGAAGGACCAGGTCATCATCAACTCGCCGGAGACCATGAAGGCGCTGGAATATTGCAAGGCGCTTTCAGACACCTTCATTCCCGGCGTCGCATCCTGGAACGACTCCTCGAACAACAAGGCGTTCCTGGCCGGTGAGCTCTATTGCACCCTCAACGGCATCTCGATCTATGTCGCGGCCAAGACCGACCCCACCAAGAAGGAACTCGCCGAAGACATCTATCATGCACTGCATCCGGTCGGCCCGATCGGCAAGCCGACCGAATTGCAGCTTGCGCTTCCGATCCTGGCCTTCAACTTCACGAAATATCCGAATGCGGCAAAGGCCTTCATCGCCTTCATGCTGGAGAAGGAGCAGTTCGAAAAGTGGCTGGAAGGCGCGCAGGGATATCTGACGCAAAACCTGAATGCCTACGAGTCGGCGCCGATCTGGACGGCGGATCCCAAGAACACCGTCTTTTCCCAGGCCAGCAAGCGCACCTTGCCGGCCTCGGGCATCGGCACGCCCGGCGAAAAGGCGGCGACCGCGATTGCCGACTTCATCGTGGTGGACATGTTCGCCAATTACTGCACAGGCGCGAAGGACGCCAAGGGCGCCATCGTGGAAGCCGAGCGGCAATTGAAGCGGATTTATCGCTGATAACATCCGGAGCGGGCGGGCCGCCGTCCGCTCCGGCATCATCATCTGGACGATGCCCATGGCCGACCTTGCACTCGCGCCCCAGCGCGCTAGACTCGAAATCCGCGAAGCGACCGCCTGGGATCGGCTGAAGCACAACCGGAACTGGCTCGGTTTCTGGTTCATGCTGCCGGCGCTCGGTTTTTTGATCTTCTTTCTTGCCTATCCGCTCGGCCTCGGTATCTGGCTGTCGTTTACCGACACCAGGATCGGGCGGATCGGGCAGTTCGTCGGCACCGAAAACTACGAGTGGCTGTGGGACGATGCGATCTTCTGGCTCTCGGTATTCAACACGCTGCTTTACACCTTCGTCGCCAGCGCGTTCAAATTCGCAATCGGCCTTTACCTGGCGCTGCTGTTGAACGAGAACATGCCGTTCAAGGCGATGCTGCGGGCGCTGGTTTTGATCCCCTTCATCGTGCCGACCGTCCTCTCGGCGCTAGCCTTCTGGTGGATCTTCGATTCGCAGTTCTCGATCATCTCCTGGTCGCTCAAGCATCTCGGCCTGATCACCCAGAACATCAATTTTCTCGGTGACCCGACCTGGGCGCGCATCTGCGTCATCTTCGCCAATATCTGGCGCGGCGTCCCCTTTGTCGCGATCACGCTGTTGGCGGGCCTTCAGACGGTGCAGCCCTCGCTTTACGAGGCGGCGACGCTAGACGGCGCGACGCGCTGGCAGATGTTCCGCCACATCACCTATCCGCTGCTGACCCCGATCATCGCCGTGGTGATGACGTTCTCGGTGCTCTTCACCTTCACCGACTTCCAGCTGATCTGGGCAATGACGCGCGGCGGCCCGGTCAACGCCACGCATTTGATGGCGACCTTGTCCTATCAGCGCGCGATCATCGCCGGCCAACTCGGGGAGGGAGCGGCGATCTCGAGTGCCATGATCCCGTTCCTGCTGGCCGCCATCATGATCTCCTGGTTCGGCTTGCAGCGGCGCAAGTGGCAGCAGGGAGAGAACAATGACTGACCTTCCTGCTCTCTGGCGTGTCCCGGGCGCACGGCGGCGCGCAGCGACGCTGTGCAGAACCGGGACCCATTACTTCGGCGTGGGTCCCGCATCTGCGGAGCACCGTTACACGCTGCACCGCGTGTGGGACACGAGAGCTTGCGCGCGGGCCACGAGGGCTGTGCCATGACTGATCTTCCCGCCAGCAAGGTTGATCTCAAAGCCATCCTGTCGACGCCGGGGAGGGTCGATAACAGCGAGGGGATGAGCTACCTGCAATCGGTTCCGCGGCGGATGGTGACGCTCTATCTGCCGCTCTCGATCATCGTCATTATTCTGATTTTTCCGTTCTACTGGATGGCGCTGACGTCGGTGAAGCCGGACGCGCAACTGCTGGATATGGAAACCTACAGTCCGTTCTGGACCTGGAATCCAACGTTAAAGCATTTCCACAAGCTGTTGTTTGAGAGCTACTATCCGCATTGGCTGTGGAACACGATGTATGTCGCGGTGTGCGCCACCGTGCTGTCGATCTTCGCCAGCGTGCTGGCGGCTTATGCGATCGTGCGGCTGCGCTACAAGGGCGCCAACCTCGTCGGCGGCCTGATCTTTCTCGCCTACCTCGTGCCGCCGTCGATCCTGTTCATTCCGCTCGCAACCGTCGTGTTCCAGTACGGCCTGTTCGATTCGCCGCTCGCCTTGATCCTGACCTATCCGACCATCCTGATCCCGTTCTCGACCTGGCTGTTGATGGGATATTTCAAGACGATTCCCTTCGAGCTCGAGGAGTGCGCACTGATCGACGGCGCCAGCCGCTGGCAAATCCTGGTCAAGATCGTATTGCCGCTTGCCGTGCCGGGCTTGATCTCGGCCTTCATCTTCTGCTTCACGCTGTGCTGGAACGAGTTCATCTACGCGCTGACGTTCCTGCAATCGACCCAGAACAAGACCGTGCCGGTCGCAATCGTCAACGAGTTCGTGGACGGCGACATCTACCGCTGGGGTGCGCTGATGGCGGGCGCGCTGGCGGGCTCGCTGCCGCTTGTCATCCTTTACGCCTTCTTCGTCGAGCATTATGTGTCGGCCATGACCGGGGCCGTGAAGGAGTAAGCGCAAGACGTCGCCAGAGGGAGCAGATTTTTGCACATACTGGTTCTGGGGGCGGCCGGCATGATCGGCCGCAAATTGGTCGAACGTCTGTTGCGCGATGGCCGTCTCGGCAAGGCCGACATCACCCGGATGACCCTGCATGACGTTGTGGCGCCAGATCAGCCCACCAAGACCGGCTTTCCGGTCGAGGCCGTGGCCAGCGACTTCGCGGTGGCGGGCGCAGCCGAAAAGCTGATCGCAGGCCGACCCGACGTGATCTTCCATCTCGCTGCGATCGTTTCCGGCGAAGCGGAGCTTGATTTCGACAAGGGCTACCGCATCAATCTCGACGGCACGCGGATGCTGCTCGATGCCATCAGGCGCGTCGGCTCCCCCTACAAGCCTCGCCTCGTGTTCACCTCCTCGATCGTGGTGTTCGGCGCGCCGTTTCCGGACGCAATCGCAGACGAGTTCTTCCACACGCCGCTCTTGAGCTACGGCACGCAGAAGGCGATCGGCGAACTGCTGCTGTCGGACTATTCGCGCCGCGGCTTTCTCGACGGCATCGGCATTCGCCTGCCGACCATCTGCATCCGTCCCGGCCTTCCCAACAAGGCGGCCTCCGGCTTTTTCTCCAACATTCTGCGCGAGCCGCTTGCCGGCAAGGAAGCGATCCTTCCGGTGTCCGAGGACGTGCGGCATTGGCACGCCACCCCGCGCTCGGCGGTCGGCTTCCTGCTGCATGCCGGCACGATGGATCTCGCTGCCGTCGGTCCCCGCCGCAACCTGACCATGCCCGGCCTCTCCGCAACCGTCGGCGAGCAGATCGCGGCCTTGAAGCGCGTTGCCGGAGAAAAGGTCGCAGGGCGCATCCGCCGCGAGAGCGATCCCTTCATCATGGGCATCGTCGACAGCTGGCCGCGCAATTTCGAAGCCAAGAGGGCGCGGCAGCTCGGCTTTACCACCGCCGAAAACAGTTTCGACGACATCATTCGGATTCACATCGAGGACGAACTTGGTGGTAAGTTCGTCAGCTAAACGGATTAACGAGATCAACGGGAGACAGCCATGACAGCCAGCATCGTCGGATGGGCGCACACGCCATTCGGGAAATTTGACGCCGAGACCGTCGAAAGCCTCGTCGTCAAGGTCGCCAACGATGCCCTCGCCGATGCCGGTATTGCGGCCAGCGATGTCGACGAGATCGTGCTCGGACATTTCAACGCCGGCTTCTCGCCGCAGGATTTTACCGCCTCGCTCGTGCTGCAGGCCGACCCGCATTTGCGTTTCAAACCGGCAACGCGGGTGGAGAACGCCTGCGCCACCGGATCGGCAGCGGTGCATCAGGGTATCCGCGCGATCGCGGCAGGTGCGGCCAGGACCGTGCTCGTGGTCGGCGTCGAACAGATGACGCGCACGCCATCGGCCGAGATCGGGCGCAATCTGCTGAAGGCCTCGTATCTGCCTGAGGATGGCGAGGTCGTCGGCGGGTTTGCCGGCGTGTTCGGCAAGATCGCGCAGAGCTACTTCCAGAAATACGGCGATCAGTCCGATGCGTTGGCCATGATCGCGGCCAAAAACCACAAGAACGGCGTTGCCAACCCCTACGCCCAGATGCGCAAGGATTTCGGCTTCGAGTTCTGCCGCGCCGAGAGCGAGAAGAACCCCTATGTTGCAGGTCCCTTGAAACGTACCGATTGCTCGCTGGTGTCTGACGGCGCCGCGGCCCTGGTGCTGATGGATTCCGAGACCGCAAAGACCATGGGCAAGGCGATCAATTTCCGCGCTACCGCGCATGCGCAGGATTTCCTGCCGATGTCCAGGCGCGACATCCTGCAGTTCGAGGGCTGCACGGTGGCCTGGCAGCGCGCGCTGGAGAAGGCCGGCGTTGCGCTCACCGACCTGTCGTTCGTCGAGACTCACGACTGCTTCACGGTCGCCGAACTCATTGAATATGAGGCGATGGGGCTGACGCCAAGGGGGCAGGGGGCGCGTGCGATCAGGGAAGGCTGGACCCAAAAGGACGGCAAGCTGCCGATCAACGTGTCCGGAGGCCTCAAGGCCAAAGGTCATCCGATCGGCGCTACCGGTGTCTCCATGCATGTCATGACGGCGATGCAGCTTGCCGGGCAGGCACCCGAGGGCATGCAGCTCAAAAATCCCCAGCTTGGCGGCATCTTCAACATGGGTGGTGCGGCGGTCGCCAACTACGTCTCGATCCTGGAGCCCGCGAAATAAAGTGCGGGCGTCGGCACGGCGCGTTAGCGCCGTGCCTGTTTTGATATTTGATTGTTTGTCATTTGCCTGGGGTATCCAATGAATCCGAATCCGAACAAGGCGCTATGGGAAAAGGGCGACTTCACACGCATTGCCGCAAGTATGCGCGAAAGTGGCGAGGCACTTGTCGGCACGTTTGGGATCAGGAAAGGTCTCAAGGTCCTCGATCTCGGATGTGGCGACGGCACGACGGCTTTGCCAGCGGCGAAACTTGGCGCCGACGTTCTGGGCGTCGACATTGCGCGCAACCTTGTCGAAGCCGGAAATAAGCGTGCGCGGGAACAGGGTCTTGCGAACCTGCAATTCCAGGAAGGCGATGCGACCAATCTGGCCGCCTTGCAGGACAAGACGTTTGACCTTGTCGTCAGCATCTTCGGCGCGATGTTCGCGCCCAAGCCCTTCGATGTCGCCAAGGAGATGGTGCGGGTGACCCGGCCTGGCGGGCGGATCGTCATGGGAAACTGGATCCCCAATGATCCCACCCTGGTGGCCCAGATTCTGAAAATCAGCGCGGCATATACACCGCCGCCGCCGGAAGGTTTCATCAGCCCGATGACATGGGGTGTAGAGTCCAACGTGACCGAGCGCTTCGCAGGTGCCGGCGTTCCGCAGAACAACGTGTCATTCCGGAGGGATACTTACACGTTCAATTTTCCTGGCGCGCCCTCCGATTTCGTTGAGACGTTCCGGCGCTATTACGGCCCCACCATGAACGCCTTCGAAGCGGCGGAAAAAAGTGGCCGTGCCCATGATCTGAAGAAGGAAATGAACGCGCTTTTCGAGCGGCAAAACACCAGCGCGGGCGGGGACATGACCTCTATCCCGGCCACCTTCCTGCGCGTGACCGTCGGTGTGAATTAACGAATGAGCCAAAGGTAGCGTCGCTTGGCCCGCGAAATTTCGAAGGCAGGGATGAAGCCAGCGCTGCCGGCGCATGTGAGCCATGCGCAATTTGCCCGTCGTGCCAATCTGCCGCAGTGATCTTGACCCCAAATCAGTGGCACTTGGCGCTGTCCTGCGCTCCACAGGGGGGCGTATCGCGATCGTCACGAACGTGAGTGCGGGATGCGATGGACGCTTCACGTCATCAGACGAATGACGTTGCGAGCGGACGGCGAAGTCGTGTGGTTCTGACGCCCCTTGGCTGGCGTCAAGTTGGCGACGATGCTTTGCATCGCGCCGATGACGGTGACTCAGACGTCATGGACACCGGGAAGAGCACGAAGGAAACCGTAAAGCCATTGCGCGGGGAAGGCCGGGTCCTGCTCGGTCGAACCTGTGGTGACTACCGCTCGTATGCTTTTTCATTTTTGCATGCGAGGCTGCGGGTGCGGCCAGCACCCGGCTTTCCCCGCGCCCTCTGTCTTTCGAGGGACGTGCATCAGCAAAACTCGGGCGTAACGCGCCGCGGGAACGCGTTGTTGTGCCCCGGACGCAGCGCAGCGTGAAACGGTGCGCTGCTGCGCCGGGGCCCATCATCGTGCTCGATGCCTGTGGGTCCCGGCTCTGCCGCGCACCGCCGTAGGCGCTGCGCGGCGTCCGGGACACGAGAACGTTGCGTAATAGGGGCTCATGAAACAAAGCGCATACCTCCATACGCTCGCTCCCCTTGATCTGGCTTGCGCGCTGCCGTTAGCTGAGCCAACCCATAAAACAACCCATAGAAAGGGAGACGACGCCACCATGGGGCCGCTGCAAGGCATCAAAGTCATCGACATGACGACCGTGCTGATGGGTCCCTATGCGACCCAGATGCTCGGCGACTATGGTGCCGATATTATCAAGGTGGAGTCGCTGGAGGGTGACGTGACGCGGCTGATCGGCCCGACCCGGCATCCCGGCATGGGTCCGGTGTTCCTTAACACCAACCGCAGCAAGCGTTCGATCTGTCTCGACCTGAAGAAGCCGGCGGGGCGCGAGGTGGTGTTGCGATTGATCCGCTCGGCCGACGTGCTGGTCTATAATGTGCGGCCGCAGGCCATGGCGCGGCTCAATCTCGGTTATGACGTCGTATCCGAAATCAATCCCCGTCTGATCTATGCCGGCGTGTTCGGTTTCGGCCAGGACGGACCCTACGCGGCAAAGCCGGCTTACGACGACCTGATCCAGGGCGCGACCGGTCTGCCGGCGCTGATGGCGCAGACCAGCGATGGCGTGCCGCGCTATGTGCCGAATGCCCTCGTCGACCGCATCGTCGGATTGACGGCGGTTGGTGCGATCTGCGCCAGCCTTGTGCATCGCGATCGCACCGGGCGCGGCCAGCGCGTCGATGTCCCGATGTTCGAAACCATGGCCGGTTTTGTCATGGGCGACCACATGGGCGGCCTCACCTTCGAACCACCGCTCGACAGGGGCGGCTACGCGCGGCACCTGTCGCGCGACCGCAGGCCCTACAAGACCGCCGACGGCTATCTCAGCGTGATCGTCTATAATGACAAGCAGTGGGAAAGCTTTCTTGGGGCGATCGGACGCAACGATCTGCGTAAGGATCCGAGATTTGCAAGCTTTGCCGGACGTGCCGCCAATATCGATTTTGTCTATGCCGAGCTTGCCCGCATCTTCGAAACCCGTTCGACCGCCGACTGGATCGAGCTCTTGACCGAAGCCGATGTGCCCGTGATGCCCATGCACGATCTTGAGACGATCCTGCACGACGAGCACCTTGTCGCCACCGGTTTCTTTCCGGTGGTCAATCATCCGACCGAAGGTGCTATCCGTAACATGAAGGTTTCCGCGACCTGGTCGGACACGCCGGCCGACCCGACACGGCTCGCGCCTCGCCTCAACGAGCACGGCGAGGAAGTCCTGCGCCAGGCAGGTTTTTCCACCGAAGAGATCGCAGCACTGGTGCGCGATGGCGTCACCAGGCCCACGCTCGCCGCAAGAGGATAGAAAGATGGATTTCTCGCTCACCGCCAACCAGGAATCGATCCGCGATGCCGTTTTGAAAATCTGCGCCCGCTTCGACGACGCCTATTGGCTGAAGAAAGACAGGGAGGGCGGCTTCCCCGCCGACTTCCACAAGGCGCTCGCCGACGCCGGCTGGCTCGGTATCTGCATCCCCGAGCAATATGGCGGATCGGGTCTCGGCATTCTCGAAGCCACGATCATGATGCGGGCGATTTCCGAGTCCGGTGCCGGCATGGCCGGCGCCTCGACCATCCACATGAACGTGTTTGGGCTCAATCCGGTCGTCGTGTTCGGAACCAAAGAGCAGTGCAGTCGCATGCTGCCGGGAATTGTCAAAGGCACAGAGAAAGCCTGCTTTGCCGTCACCGAACCCAATACCGGGCTCAACACCACCAAGCTCAAGACCCGCGCGGTACGCAAGGGCGACAGATATGTGGTCAACGGCCAGAAGGTCTGGATTTCGACCGCGCAGGTTGCCGAAAAGATCCTGCTGCTGGCGCGCACGACGGCGGTGGAGGAGACAAGGAGCCCGACCCACGGCTTAAGCCTGTTCTATACCGATTTCGACCGCAGCCGGATCACCGTGCACGAGATCGAGAAGATGGGTCGCAAGGCAGTTGATTCCAACGAGCTGTTTTTCGAGAATTTTGAAATTCCGGTTGAGGACCGCCTCGGCGAGGAGGGACGCGGTTTCGAATATATTCTCCACGGCATGAATCCCGAGCGCATCCTGGTTTCGGGCGAAGCGATCGGGCTTGGCCATCTCGCGCTGTCACGCGCGGCCGCCTATGGCAAGAGCCGCATCGTGTTCAACCGGCCGATCGGGCAAAATCAGGCGATCCAGCATCCGCTCGCGAAAAACTGGATTGAGCTGGAAGCTGCCTGGCTTATGACGATGTCGGCGGCGTGGCAATACGACAAGGGCTTGCCGTGCGGGCCGGCCGCCAATGCCGCAAAATATCTTGCCGGCGAAGCCGGCTTTCACGCCTGCGAGCAGGCGGTCATGACCCATGGCGGCTTCGGCTACGCCAAGGAGTTTCACGTCGAGCGTTACTTGCGGGAGTCGTTGATCCAGCGGATCGCGCCGGTCAGCCGGGAGCTGATCCTGAGCTTTATTGCCGAAAAGGTACTGGGCCTGCCGAAGTCGTATTGATGTCGGCGGACGTGTTATCGCCATGAGCTACATCACCGGCGTTGGCCTGACATCCTATGGCAGGCACGAGGGCTCAACCTCGCTCGATCTCATGAGCAAGGCGGCCGCGCTTGCGATAGCCGACGCGGGCCTCGAGCGCGCCGAGATCGATGGCATCCTGTGCGGCTACAGCACGGTCTCGCCGCACATCATGCTGGCGACTGTCTTTGCCGAGCATTTCGGCATCCGTCCGGCTTACGCGCATGCGGTGCAGGTCGGCGGCGCCACGGGTTTGGCCATGACCATGCTCGCGCATCATCTGGTCGAAGCCGGCGTTGCCAGGCATGTGTTGGTCGTTGGCGGCGAGAACCGCCTGACCGGGCAAAGCCGCGATGCCTCGATAGTCGCTTTGGCGCAGGTCGGTCATTCCGACTATGAGGTGCCGCTGGGGCCGACGATTCCCGCCTATTACGGCCTCGTCGCGTCGCGCTACATGCATCAATACGGCCTCACCCAGCAAGACCTTGCCGAGTTCGCCGTGTTGATGCGTGCTCATGCGCTGACCCATCCCGGCGCGCAGTTCCACGAGCCGATCACGGTGACCGATGTGATGGCCTCCAAACCGGTGGCACTGCCGCTCAAGCTGTTGGATTGCTGCCCGGTCTCCGACGGAGGTGCTGCCTTCGTCGTCAGTCGGGAGCCAACGATGGCGGCGCGCGTTCGCATTCGCGGTTGCGCGCAGGCCCATACGCATCAGCATGTGACCGCGGCACCCTCCTTAAGCGAGCTTGGCGCCGAGATCGCAATCGCAAAGGCAAAAGGGAGTGCGGGGGTTGCGATATCTGACGTGCGCTACGCCGCGGTCTACGACAGCTTCACCATCACGCTTGCGATGTTGCTGGAAGATCTGGGTCTTGCCCGGCGTGGCGAGGCGGCGGCGCGGGTGCGCTCAGGCTATTTCAGCCGCGACGGCGAGTTGCCACTCAACACCCATGGCGGTCTCCTGAGTTACGGCCATTGCGGCGTGGGCGGCGCCATGGCGCATCTGGTCGAGACCCAGCTTCAGATGACCGGACGTGCCGGCAATCGCCAGGTTCGCGACGCTTCGCTTGCGCTGCTGCATGGCGACGGTGGTGTACTGTCGTCACACGTCAGCATGTTCCTGGAGCGGGTGCGATGAGCGACAAGCCCTCCGACTGGACCCGCGGCGAGGCGGCCATCCTGTACCAATCCTGCCGATCCTGCGACAAGGTGCAATATTTCCGTCGCGATTTTTGTGCCGCCTGCGGTTCGACCGAACTCCGCGAAGTGCGCGCAAGCGGCAAAGGAAAAATCTACGCCACCTCGCTGGTCTGCCGCGCGGCGACGCCGGAAGCCCGCGCCCATGTGCCGTATAATATCGTGCTGGTCGACACCGCCGAGGGCTTTCGCATGATGGCCCATGGCGCAGGCGATCTCGCGATCGGCGATGATGTCGTCGCGCGCTTCGTGCCTTTTGCCGGGAGGATCGTGCCGTATTTCGAGAAAGAACAATGACTGCGGTTACCGCCAATAAAACAGGACGCTGGCGATGACGAGCATGGCCGTCACCGCCAGCATGTGCGCGAGTGCTTCCGAGGTTGCCCTCTTGGTGGCTTCCTTCATGCCGGTTCTCTCCCTAAACCTGGGCGCAACTAACCGTGGCGCGAAAACGCGCAAGGTTGTCAGATTTCTCACTCGGAACACCCCGTGCCGCGTATTCGCCCGATAAGTCCCCATGCGGCGAATAGCGACTGTGCCAGCGTCGAACAGTATTGAGGCGGCAATTTGACTCAAAGGCGTCAATCGGCGGATAGTGTTTTGGCGAAAAACAGCGCCGCAGGAAGTTGTTAACTGGTGGAAACAGACTCATGGCCCGCATCGACTACAGCGACCCAGCCACATATGACGATCGCACACGCGAACTCATGGGCAAGAATCGCAACGTCAACATCCTTCGCATGATGGCGCACTCGCCGAGCTATCTCAGGCAATATTGCAGGCTCGGAGGCGCGATCCGCAGCAGGGGCGAACTCGATCCGGTGCTGCGCGAGCTTGCCATCACACGCACAGGCATCCTGTGTGAGGCGCCCTACGAAGTCCGCGCCCACAAGCAGATCGGCAAGAACGTCGGCGTCACCGATGAGCAGAACGCCGCGCTTGAGAACTGGGAGACGGCGAATTGCTTCAACGACGTGCAGCGCGCCGCGCTCGCTTTCATCGACGAGATCGTGAAGCTTCGTCGGCCGACCGACGCCACGTTCAATGCCATCAAATCGAAGCTGACGCCGCGCGCGCTGGTCGAGCTGCAGCTTGCGGTCGGCTTCTACATCATGACCTCGAAATTCCTCGAAACCTTCGAGATCGACATGCAGCCGGTGAGCGAAGTGGTTTGACGACGGGCGCTTATTTTTCATCGCCGTTTCGACAAAGCCATTTCGGTAGGACCTTATCATGGACAATGGTTGGGAGCATTCGGCGCAAGCCTGGATCGATTCCATGGGCGAGCGAGGTGAGCGAGGCGATTGGGGGCGCCAGCACGTCCTCGATCCCGTCATGCTTGGGCGCATCGCCCGCGGCCGTTTCGGCAATGCACTCGACGTGGGCTGCGGCGAGGGTCGTTTTTGCAGAATGCTCAAAGTGGCAGGCGTTCGAGCAACCGGCATCGACCCGACCCTGCAGCTGCTGGATGCGGCTAGGCAGCGCGATCCAGGCGGCGACTACCGGCTCGGTCGCGCCGAGCAACTCGAATTCGCAACATCGAGCTTTGACCTCGTGGTCAGCTACCTTACTCTCATCGATATCAGGGATTTCCGAACGGCAATCCGGGAGATGGTGAGAGTCCTCAAGCCTGAGGGCTCGCTTTTGATCGCCAATCTCACCGGCTTCACCTCGGCATGCGCGACGCAAGGGTGGGTCACGGACGGAGAAGGGCGAAGCCTGCATTTCCCGGTCGACCGCTACCTCGAAGAATTTCCGTTTTGGTTCGAATGGTCAGGTATCCGCATTGAAAATTGGCATCGACCTCTCGCCGCCTACATGACGGCCTTCCTGGAGTCCGGGCTTCGTCTGACATATTTCTCCGAGCCAGAACCGCTGTCGGGCGAGGAGGCCCATCAGGCTCATTTCCGACGCGTGCCGTGGTTCGTTGTGATGGAATGGGCGAAATGACGAGGCATCAGGTCTCGATGACGGCAACGACCTGACCTTCCCTGACCACGTCGTCGATGGCAACCAGGAGTAACTTGAGCACGCCCGCAGCCGGCGAGGCGACCGGGATTTCCATTTTCATGGCTTCGACGAAAGCGAGGTCGTCGCCATCGCTGACATCAGCACCGGCCTCAATGGGGAGTGCGCAGACGCGCCCGGCGACTTCGGTGACGACTTTGATCTCTGGCATGCCAACGGCTTTTTGTTGTGAGGGCAGATTGCCTGAGGTACCCTGTTCTGCAAGTGGAATTTTATTCCGCGCAATGGAAAAAAAGGCGGGGAGCGCATGGGACGACGCTCGGAACGGCTGAGCAGGCAAGGAATGCTCGCCGGGGATCTTGCGGGTGAGGGCGACGTCATACAGGTCGTTTCGCGCGCCTTCGACGTGCTCCGATGTTTTGAGGGACACGAGGCGCGGCTCGGCAATCTAGAGATCTCCAATCGTTGCGGCTTGCCGCGATCGACGGTGTCGCGCCTGACGCACACGCTGACGCGGATGGGACAGCTTGTCTATCTGCCGCGCGACCAGAAATACCGGATCGGTCCGAGCGCGGTCGCGATGAGCACTTCGATGATGAAGGGCCTGCAACTGCGCAATTTGATCCGCCTGCGGTTGCAGGACGTCGCCGACCGGCTGCCCGGCACCGTCGGCTTTGTCATTCCCGATCGCTTTCACCTCGTCTATCTCGAATATGCCCGCGCGGCGAATGCGCTTGGGCTGTATGAAACGACTGGCAGCCGCATCGCCATGGCCAGCACGGCCGCAGGTCACGCCTATACCGCGGCTCTCGCGCCCGAAGTTGGCGACGCCTTTTTGGCCGAGATGGAGCGCGAAGTTTCCGATGGCGCAAAGTTGCTGCGGCCGCGGATCGAGGACAACCGCCGTTTCCTGCGGGAGCACGGCTATGTAGTCGCCTGCGGCCTGTGGAGCCCGCACATCAACGGGCTCGCGGTGCCGCTGTGGTCGCCGCAATATCAGACCTTCGTGGTGGTTACGATCGGGCTATTGGCTGCAATGTTCGACGAGAAGCGGCTGCACCGGGAGGTCGCGCCACAGATGATCCAGCTTGGAGCCGCGATCGCCGGCTTGCTCGAAGGTGCCGAAGGCGATCTCTTCAACAATCGCTTGGAGCGCAAGCCGCTTGCGGTGCGAACCGCCGACAAGATCGTCAAGACGGAGGAGACGAATGATCTGGAAGCCCGAACTCGACGACCTCGCTCGGCGCGAAGCATTCGCGCGCGAGATGGGCGGCGTTGAGAAGGTCAAGCGGCAACGCGACCAGGGCCGGCTCACCGTCCGTGAACGCATCGACAAGCTGGTCGATGCCGACAGCTTCCATGAGCTCGGAGCGATCTCCGGGATCGGCGAATACGACGAGCGTGGCGAGCTCAAACGCCTGACGCCGGCCAATTGCGTGTTCGGCCGCGCCAAGGTCGACGGCCGCACTGTGGTCGTGGTCGGCGACGATTTCACCGTGCGCGGCGGCTCGGCGGACGCCTCGATCTCGGCCAAGCCATTGATGGCCGAGGAGATGGCGCATGATTTTCGGCTGCCGATCATCCGCATCATCGAGGGTTCCGGCGGCGGTGGCTCGGTAAAGACCATCGAGACCAAGGGTGCCGCCAATCTGCCGGGCGGCATCGGCGGCACGCGTTGGTACAGATATACGACCGAAAATCTGGCGCATGTCCCCGTGGTCGGTCTGGGGCTGGGTTCGGTTGCGGGTCTCGGAGCGGCGCGGCTTGCGGCGAGCCATTATTCCGTAATGACGAGAGACTCGGCGATGTTCGTCGCAGGACCTCCGGTCGTGAAACGGCTTGGGCAGGATCTCTCCAAGCAGGAACTTGGCGGGGCTGATATCCAGACCCGCGCCGGCGGCGTTGACGATGCCGTCGATAGCGAGGAAGAGGCGTTTGAAAAGGCAAGGCGCTTCCTCTCCTATTTGCCGTCCTCGGTGTTCGAACTGCCGCCGACGCTTCCCTGCAACGAGGATCCCGAACGATCGGAAGAGGCGTTGATGAAGGCGGTCCCGAGGAGCCGTCGCCAAGTCTACAAGATGCGCCCGATCATCGAGGCCGTCGTCGACAAGGGCTCCTTCTTCGAGATGAACGCCAACTTCGGCAGGCCGATGATCGTTGGACTGGCGCGACTTCAGGGCCGGGCGGTGTTGCTGCTTGCAAGCGACCCCTTCCACTATGGCGGCTCGTGGACCGCGGAAGCCTGCCAGAAGGTCGTGCGCTGGGTCGATTTCGCGGAAGTGTTCCATCTTCCGATCGTCTACCTGATGGATTGCCCAGGCTTCATGATCGGGCTCGAGGCGGAGAAGGCCGCAACCATTCGCCATGGCGTGCGCGCAATGGCCGCGGTCAACCAGACCACGGTGCCCTGGTGCACGGTGATCGTGCGTAATTCCTTTGGTGTTGCCGGCGTGGTGCATCAGCCGGCCGACCGCTTCTCGATCCGTTACGCCTGGCCGTCGGCCTATTGGGGTTCCTTGCCGCTTGAGGGCGGCATAGAAGCGGCCTACCGCGCCGAGATCGATGCCGCGTCCGATCCTGCGGCGAAGCTGAAAGAGATCGAGGATCGACTGAACAAGCTGCGCTCCCCGCTGCGCTCGGCCGAGAAATTCTGGGTCGAGGAGATCATCGATCCCCGCAAGACCCGCTCGCTGCTGTGCGAGTTCGTTCGCCTTGCCGAGCCGCTGCGCACGCCGGGCCTCGCGCGCAACATGACGATCAGGCCGTAAGGGGCTTCGGCGCCTTTGAAATTGCAAGCGCAATCATTGCGGCAATCATGCACAGCACGCCGGCGGCGAAGAATGCTGGCAGATAGGTTGCGAGCACGGTTCGCGACAGCCCGGCGCCGAAGGCGGCCGCACCCGCACCGATCTGATGTCCGGCAAAGATCCAGCCGAACACCAGATTGGCACGCTCAACGCCAAAGCGCTGCGCGGTGAGCCGAACGGTCGGTGGCACGGTTGCGATCCAGTCCAGTCCGTAGAACATCGCAAACAGCGACAGCCCGTAAAAGGAAAAGTCGGTGAACGGCAAAAACACCAGCGAGAGCCCGCGCAGACCGTAGTACCAGAACAGGAGGTAACGGTTGTCGTAGCGATCCGACAGCCAGCCCGAGCCGATCGTGCCGAAAAAATCAAACACGCCCATCGCCGCCAGCAGGCTTGCGGCTTGCACTTGCGGAATGCCGAAGTCGAGACACATGGGAATCAGGTGCACCTGGATCAGGCCGTTGGTGCTGGCGCCGCAGATGAAGAAGGTGGCGAACAGGATCCAGAACACGCTGCTCTTGCTCGCATCGCGCAGGGCGCCGAGCGCGGCCGTCATGATCGGCGCCGTGCCGACGGGAGGCGCAGGCAGGGGTTCGCTGCCATTGTCGCCGAAGGGGCGGAGGCCAACATCGGCGGGGCGGTCGCGCATCAGCAGTGCAACGGCGAATGCCGAGACGCCGAGCATGATACAGATGAAGGAAAGGGCCAGGCGCCAACCAAACCGTTCGGTGAGGCTGGCCAGCAGCGGCAGAAACACCAGCTGTCCGGTCGCAACGCTCGCGGTCAAAATTCCGACAACAAGCCCGCGCCGCGCCGAAAACCACCGCGCGGCGATCGTTGCACCCAGCACCAGGGCGGTCATGCCGGTGCCGATCCCGATCACGACGCCCCACAATAGGATCAATTGCCAGACCTTGGTCATTGCCAGCGAGGCAACCAACGCAGAGGCCACGACCAATTGCGCAGCCAAGGTGACATTGCGCAGGCCGTAGCGGTTGAGGAGTGCTGCCGCAAAGGGCGCCATCAGCCCGAACAGGACGAAACGGATCGAAAGCGCGGATGAGATTTCCGCGGTGGTCCAGCCGAATTCATGCTGCAACGGCACGATGAAGACGCCGGGTGCGCCGACCGTTCCGGCCGATATCAGCGCGGTCAAGAACGTCACGCCGACCATGACCCAGCCGTAGTGAATATTGTGGCGGGCAAGCGCAGCCGAGAGCCAGTTCGAAATCATTGGTGCCCTGTTCGAAGCGAGGCGCAACGCACCTCAGTGTGCGACCCGCTCGACAGCGACGGCGGTAGCCTCGCCGCCGCCGATACAGAGTGCGGCGATGCCGCGCTTGAGGTTTTTCGCCTCAAGCGCGTGCAACAGCGTCACGATCAGCCGAGCGCCCGTTGCGCCGATCGGATGTCCAAGCGCGCAGGCCCCGCCGTTGATGTTCAGCTTGTCGCGCGGAATTCCGAGGTCCTTCTGCGCGGCCATCGCAACGACCGCGAAGGCTTCGTTGATTTCGAACAGGTCGACATCGCCGACGCTCCAGCCGACTTTGTCGAGCAGCTTCCGGATCGCCGGGATGGGTGCCGTGGTGAACCATTGCGGTTCCTGGCTGTGGGTTGCGTGGCCCTTGATCTCCGCAAGGATCGGCAGTCCTTCACGGGTTGCAAGCGAGCGTTTGGCAAGCACAAGCGCGGCGGCTCCGTCCGCGTTGGCGGAGGAGGCCGCCGGCGTGATGGTGCCGTTGGCGCGGAACGCCGGCTTCAGACCCGGGATTTTTGCCGGATCGACCTTCAGCGGATGCTCGTCGTTGGCGATGATCCTTGGGCCCGCTTTCTCGGCCAGTGTGATCGGCGCAATCTCCGCCTTGAAAGCGCCGCCCTCGACCGCCTTGCGCGCGCGCGTCAGCGTCTCGATAGCGTAGGTGTCCTGATCCTTGCGGGTGAACTGATAGGCTTCCGCGGTCGCCTCACCGAAATCGCCCATTGAACGGCCGGTCTCATAGGCATCCTCAAGACCATCCAGCATCATGTGGTCGATGATCCGGTCATGCCCGGCGCGATAACCGGCTCGCGCCTTCGCAAGCAGGTAGGGTGCGTTGCTCATGCTCTCCATGCCGCCGGAAACCACGATGGTTGCCGAGCCGGCGTTGATGATGTCGTGGGCAAGCATCGTCGCCTTCATGCCGGAACCGCAAACCTTGTTGATTGTCGTGGCACCGGTGGCATCTAGCAGTCCCGCGCCGCGGGCGGCCTGGCGGGCCGGCGCCTGGCCCTGACCGGCCGGCAACACGTTGCCCATGATGACCTCGTCGATCCTTTCGGGCGCAAGGTGAGCGCGCTCCAGTGCGGCACCGATCACGTGAGAGCCGAGCTTGTGCGCCGCCAATGGCGACAAATCGCCCATGAAGCGGCCAAGCGGGGTGCGAGCGGCGGAAAGGATGACGACGGGATCGGAGTTGGCCATATGGAAGCTCCCTGGGGGATCGCAAGCGCGATTGGAATGACAATCATCATATGATGCGCTGCAAAAATTGCAACAGATGCATGCAATGACAAATTGTCGTGATCGTTGGGGGCCACAGCCCCTTCAAGTCGAACTTGAGTCGGCCGGGACGCTAACGCTTCCGCTTGATGAAGCCTTCCATCAGCCGCTTCGGCTCGTCGGTTAAGAACGATTTGCCGAAAACGCCGATGCTCAGATTGACCGATTCCGTTAGCGGCAATTCCTGCCATTGCCTGAGCAGCGCCTTCTGCGCACGTAGCGCTTGCGGACCGCATTGCAGCAGTGTGTTGATGGTGTGCTCGACTGCGGCATCAAGCCCGCCTTCCGCTGCAACAACATCGACCAGTCCCCAGGCAAGAGCCGTCGGCGCGTCGATATTTTCAGCCGTCATGACCAGCCAGCGGGCGCGCCCCCAGCCGATCAGCCGCGGCAGCAGCGCGGCGTGGATGACAGAGGGAATGCCGACCCGCACCTCGGGCATACCAAATTTGGCATCAAGCGCCGCTACCCGGAAATCGCAGGCAGCCGCGACCTCCAACCCGCCCCCAAGACACCAGCCCGGCATTCGCGCAATCACCGGTGCGGGAAAGTTCAGCACCGCCTCGCAGAGGTCGCGGAGCCGCGTGATGAACGCCTCCGCCGATGTTTGATCGAGGCCGACCATCTCCTTGATGTCGGCGCCGCCGATCATGCTCTTTTGGCTTTGGCCACCGAGAACGAGCACGCGAACGGCCGGGTCGGCCGCCAGCGCTTCCAGTCCCTCGCGAACGCCGTTGATGACGGCCGAGCCCAGAATGTTGAGCGAGCCGGCGTTGCAGATGTTGAGCCGGACCACGCCGCGCTGATCGCGGATGACGCCGCAATGGTGGTTGATCATGTTCATGGACGGCCTCGCGATTGACAAAAGGCGCGCACGCCACTTCCCGGGCAAGGCAGGGTCTTGTCAAGGGGTGGGCGGCCGACCGAGATCGGGCAAGCGGTCGCCCAAACGAAAATACTGCAGCTTTTTCTGCCCAAAAGTGCTATTATATGATTATAAACATGTCATAGGACGGCTATGCGCTATTCCAGGGAACACAAGCAGGAAACCCATGCCCGCATCGTGCGGAAGGCCTCGGTGCGGCTGCGCGAAAAGGGCGCGCATGGCGTCGGTGTCGCCGACCTGATGAAGGAGGCGGGGCTGACCCATGGCGGTTTCTACGCCCATTTCGATTCCCGTGAGGCGCTGGTCATAGAAGCCTTCGCCTACGCCTCGCTTCGCTCCAGGGATCATTGGCGCAAGATTGCCGAACAGACCTCGCCGGAGAAGCGTCTGGCGTTGATCGTCGATTCCTATCTGACAGTTGCTCACCGCGACGACCCCGGTCACGGCTGCACGATTGCGACGTTGGGGTCGGAGATCACGCGCGAAGGCCCGAAGACCCGCAAGGCGTTCGCGGCCGAGCTCGAGCGGTTGATCGACCTGATCGCCGACCAGATTCCCGATACGCCCCGCAAGGTTGCGCGCAAACAGGCGACAGCGACGCTTGCGACCATGGCGGGGGCGCTGATGATGGCTCGCATCGCCGCCAGCAGCGAGCTTTCCGATGAGATTCTTGCCGCCGGCCGGGAAGCTGCGCTCAACTGTGCGGCGCGAACCAAGCCCGCCGCCAAGGCGTCGCGCGCCAAACCGAACTAGGGTCTACGCGTCCTTTCGGAAGGCGGCCTCTCCGGCGTCGGACACCTCGACCCATTTCGGATGGGGCGATGCCTCGGCCTCATAGTTGTCGTGCCAATTCCACCACTTGTACGGCTGGCTCTGCGGGTAACCCTCTGGAGAGTCTTCCCATGCTTCCTGACGCCCGAGCGCCGTGATGTCGAGGTAGCTCCAGGTGGTCCCCATCGCCTCGTCGCCGCGGTTATTGATGAAGCAGGTGCGGAACACATTGTCGCCGTCGCGGATGAACGCGTTATGGCCGTGCCATTCGTCCACGCCGAAGTCGGCGTCGAAGCTGTCCGTGATGGTGTACCAGGGCATCTGCCAGCCCATCCGTGCCTTCAGCCGCATGATGTCAACCTGCGGTGCCCGCGAGGCGTAGGCAAGGGTGGTGTCGCGGGCGTTGAGATGGGCGAGGTGAGCGACCTGATCGGCGCCCAGCGAGCAGCCGCGGCAGGCGTGCTCGGGCCAGCCGAACACCCCGGGCTCGAAAAAGGCGCGGTAGACGATCAATTGCCGGCGGCCTTCGAACAGGTCGAGCAGGCTTACCTTGCCCCTGGGCCCATCGAACGCGTAGGTCTTCTCCACCGCCATCCATGGCATCCGTCGACGCTCGGCGGCCAGCGCATCACGCGCGCGTGTCAAGGATTTCTCCTTGACCAGCATCTGTTGGCGCGCAGCCTCCCAAGCCTGCGGTGACACGATCGGAGGTGCGTTCGCTCCGACAAGCCTGCCTTTGCCCTTGTTGCTATCCATGTGCCTCTCCTGTTCCTTCTGTCGCCTTGCCTATCGGCTCGCGAGAAAAGCTAGTCGCGTGGATCGACCGGTGAGAGTTACAAGTGTGTCGGGATTTCGATTGTTCCACACGGTGGGTAGCCGCGAAGCGGAAGTCGCCCCAATCCGCCGCGCCGCCTTGATCCGGCATTTCCGCACATCTATGGTGCAATATCTCGGACTTGAATCCGGTAAAATGCCGGTCAAAAGGTCGATCCAGGATGAGCTGAGAGACCGGGACCAGGGAGGTATTCATGCGCACAATCGGACACTTTATCGGCGGCAGGGAAGTCAAGGGCACGTCGGGACGTACCGGGGACGTTTTCGAGCCGATGACCGGCGACGTTCAGGCCCAGGTGGCCCTGGCGTCGAAGGCGGAGGTTCGCGCTGCGGTTGAAAATGCCAAGGCCGCACAGGTGGAATGGGCGGCGACCAATCCGCAGCGCCGGGCGCGCGTGATGATGAAGTTTCTCGAACTCGTCCAGCGCGACTACGACAAGCTAGCGGAATTGCTTGCGCGGGAGCACGGCAAGACCATTCCCGACGCCAAGGGTGACATTCAGCGCGGGCTTGAGGTGGTGGAGTTCGCCGTCGGCGTGCCGCACCTGATGAAGGGCGAATATACCGAGGGCGCCGGTCCCGGCATCGATATCTATTCGCTGCGCCAGCCGCTTGGCGTTGTCGCCGGCATCACACCGTTCAATTTCCCGGCGATGATCCCGATGTGGAAGTTTGCGCCAGCAATCGCCTGCGGCAACGCCTTCATTCTGAAGCCATCCGAGCGTGATCCCGGCGTGCCGATGAAGCTTGCCGAGTTGATGATCGAGGCTGGCCTGCCGGCGGGCATCCTCAATGTCGTCAACGGCGACAAGGAAGCGGTCGATGCCATCCTTGACGATCCCGATATCAGGGCAATCGGTTTTGTCGGCTCATCTCCGATCGCGCAATATATTTACGAACGCGCCGCGGCGAATGGCAAGCGTGCCCAATGCTTCGGCGGCGCCAAGAACCATGCCATCGTGATGCCTGACGCCGACATGGACCAGGCGATCGATGCCTTGATCGGCGCTGGCTATGGCTCGGCCGGCGAGCGCTGCATGGCGGTCTCGGTCGCGGTCCCCGTCGGCAAGACCACAGGCGACCGGCTGATGGAGAAGCTGATTCCGCGCGTGGAATCCCTCAAGATTGGTACCTCGATCGATCCGTCGGCCGACTATGGTCCGCTGGTGACGCGAGAGGCGGTCGAGAAGGTGAAGAACTATGTCGAAATCGGCCTCAAGGAAGGCGCAACGCTCGCGGTCGACGGGCGCAGCTTCAAAATGCAGGGTTACGAAAAAGGATTCTATATGGGCGGCTGCCTGTTCGACAACGTCACCAAAAACATGCGCATCTACAAGGAGGAGATTTTTGGACCTGTGCTGTCGGTGGTTCGCGCGCACGACTACAAGGAGGCGCTCGCGCTGCCGTCGGAACATGATTACGGCAACGGCGTTGCGATCTTCACCCGCGACGGCGATGCGGCGCGGGATTTTGCCGCTCGCGTCAATGTCGGCATGGTCGGCATCAACGTGCCGATCCCGGTTCCGATCGCCTATTATACCTTCGGCGGCTGGAAGCGATCCGGCTTCGGCGACCTCAATCAGCACGGCCCGGACTCGATCCGCTTCTACACCAAGACCAAGACGGTCACCTCGCGCTGGCCCTCCGGCGTCAAGGAGGGCGCGGAGTTCTCGATACCGACCATGAACTGAGCGATACGATTGTCCATGAGGCTCCGTCATTGCGAGCGCAGCGAAGTAATCCAGAATTTCGCCTGGATTGCTTCGTCGCGCCGCTCCTCGCAATGACATTGCTGAACGTACGCGGATAACGCATGCAATTTTCTCTCAGCGAGGACCAGATTGCGGTTCGCGAGATGGCGCGGGAGTTCGCCGCCGAAAAGATCGCGCCGCATGCGATTCGCTGGGACGAGGAGAAGCATTTTCCGGTCGATGTGATGCGCGAGGCCGCCAAGCTCGGCATCGGCGGCATCTATATCCGCGACGACGTCGGCGGGTCGGCAATGACCCGGTTCGATGCGGCGCTGATCTTCGAGGCGCTGGCGCAGGGATGTCCGACCGTGTCGGCGTTCATCTCGATCCACAACATGGCATCCTGGATGATCGACGCCTTCGGCAACGATGCCCAGCGCAGAAAATGGCTGCCGAAGCTTTGCACAATGGAACTGCTGGCGAGCTATTGCTTGACCGAGCCCGGCTCCGGATCGGATGCGGCCGGCCTGCGCACCCGCGCGGTGCGCGATGGCGACTATTACGTGTTGAACGGCCAGAAGCAGTTCATCTCCGGCGCCGGCGGCAGCGACCTCTATGTCGTGATGGTGCGGACTGGTGGCGACGGACCTGCCGGCATATCGACGGTGGTGGTGGAGGGTACCACGCCGGGCCTGTCGCTCGGTGCCAACGAGCGCAAGATGGGGTGGAACGCCCAGCCGACCCGAGCCGTGATTTTTGAAAATGCCCGCGTGCCGGTTGGCAATCGGCTCGGCGAGGAGGGCATTGGTTTCAAGATCGCGATGGCGGGGCTCGACGGCGGGCGTATCAATATCGCGGCCTGTTCCCTCGGCGGCGCGCAAAGCGCGCTCGACAAGGCGCTCGCCTACATGAAAGACCGCAAGGCGTTCGGAAAGCGGCTGGACGAGTTTCAGGCGCTGCAGTTTCGCATCGCCGACATGGCCACCGAGCTCGAAGCGGCGCGCACCTTCGTTTGGCGCGCAGCCGCCGCCCTCGACCGCAAGGACGCGGATGCGACCATGCTCTGCGCGATGGCAAAACGCTTCGGCACCGACATCGGCTTCGAGGTCGCCAACCAGGCGCTGCAGCTGCATGGCGGCTACGGCTATCTCAGCGAATATGGCGTCGAGAAAATTGTGCGCGATCTGCGCGTGCATCAGATCCTCGAAGGCACCAACGAGATCATGCGGCTGATCGTGGCGCGCAAGATGATCGAGGGCGCGCGATGACTGAAACGGCAATCGTTGCCGAGCCCGACCTGATCGCGCGCCGCGAGGGTCATGCCGGCATCGTCAGGCTGAACCGGCCGAAGGCGATCAATGCCGTGACGCTGGAAATGCTTTTCGACATCGACAAGGCACTGGACCGGTTCGAGGCCGATCCAGGCGTGGCCGTGATCGTGCTCGAAGGCGCGGGCGACCGTGGCCTTTGCGCGGGTGGCGATATCCGCGCGCTTTACGAGAGTTCGAAGGTCTCGGGCGATCTTGGCAAGGTGTTGTGGAGAGAAGAATACATTCTCAACGCCCGCATCGCCGAATTTCCAAAACCCTACGTCGCCTTCATGGACGGCATCGTCATGGGCGGCGGGGTCGGGTTGTCGGCGCACAGTAGCCACCGCGTCGTCACCGAGCGTACGAAGCTGGCGATGCCCGAGGTCGGGCTTGGCTTTTTTCCGGATGTCGGCGGCACCTGGCTGTTGTCGCATGCGCCCGGCGAGATCGGTACCTATTTCGGCCTGACCGGGCAAACCATGAACGGTCCCGACGCCGTCCATGCGCGCTTTGCCGACGCAGTCGTGCCATCGCAGAAGCTTGCCGCGCTGCGCGAGGCTCTCACCAGGGTTCCTCCCGGGACGCCATCGGGTGAAATCGCGACCCTGATCGCGGGCTTTGACACCGGCGAGAGATCCGGTCCGGTCGCGGCGCTGCAGTCGAGGATCGACGGCTGGTTTGCGCATGACAGCATGGAAGATATCGTTGCCGCGCTTCGCGCAGATGGCTCGGAGCTAGCGCGATCGACCCTGAAGACGCTCGGCGAAAAATCGCCGCGCGGCATAGTCGTAACGCTCAAACTGCTTCGGCTGGCGCGGAAGGCGCGCACTCTGGAAGAGTGTCTGGTGCGGGAGTATCGTGCCGCGCTTGAGGTGTTCCGGAGCGACGATTTTCGCGAGGGGGTGCGGGCTGCGGTGATTGACAAGGACCGCAATCCGAAATGGTCGCCGGCACGGATCGAGGATGTGACGCCGCAAATGCTGACACCGTACTTTGCCGAGATCGGCGCCGACGAACTGGTGTTCGATCAATCAAAATAAAAGCGTGCGAACCAAGCGGAGGAAACTTGATGTCAACGATTGCATTCATCGGCCTCGGCAATATGGGCGGTCCCATGGCGGCCAATCTGGTCAAGGCGGGCCACAAGGTGGTTGCTTTCGATCTGGTGGAAGCCTTGCGAAATCAGGCAAAGAGCGATGGCGCCGCCATCGCCGAGAGTGCGGCCGGCGCGGTGAAGGGTGCCGATACGGTCGTTACCATGTTGCCCGCCGGCAAGCATGTGTTGTCGGTATGGACGGATATCGTCCCCTCCATGACCAGGGGCGCTCTGATCATCGATTGCTCGACCATCGATGTGGAGAGCGCAAAGCAGGCGCACGTGCTCGCGGAAAGACACGACATCGGTTCGGTCGACGCGCCCGTGTCGGGGGGGACCGGCGGCGCCAAGGCGGCGACGCTGACCTTCATGTGCGGCGGCGACGCAAAATCCTTTGCTGCGGCCAAGCCCGTGCTCGAAAAGATGGGCAAGAAGATCGTGCATTGCGGTGGCGCCGGCGCCGGCCAGGCGGCCAAGATCTGCAACAACATGATCCTGGGTATTTCGATGATCGCGGTCAGCGAAGCCTTTACGCTGGCCGAGAAGCTCGGTCTCTCGCACCAGGCGCTGTTCGACGTTGCATCCACCTCGTCGGGTCAGTGCTGGTCTTTGACCTCATATTGCCCGGTGCCGGGTCCGGTGCCGACCTCGCCCGCAAATAACGACTACAAGCCCGGTTTCGCGTCAGCGCTGATGGTTAAAGACCTCACGCTCGCACAGGATGCGGCCCGTGCCACGGGCGCGGTCACCCCGCTCGGCAAGCACGCGCAGGAGATCTACGGGGCTTTCGATGCCGCGGGCCACGGCGGGGTAGATTTTTCTGGAATAATCGGCCACGTTCGCAGCCTTTCCGGGAAAGCCCAATGACGACGTTTCAGGAAGCGCGCACCTTTCTGCTCGAGCACCGAGCCGACTACGACAAGGCGGTGAAGGATTTCCGCTGGCCGGACCCGGAGCCTTTCAATTGGGCGCTGGACTGGTTCGATGCGGAGCTGGCGCGCAATTCCGACAGCAAGGAGCGCGCCGCCCTTTGGATCGTGGACGCCGGCCAGCAAACGGAGACCAAGATCTCCTTCGACGCGCTATCGGGCCGTTCCAACCAGGTCGCGAATTTTTTGCGTGCGCAGGGGTTAAGACGCGGCGATCATTTGCTGCTGCTGCTTGGCAACGTCGTGCCGCTTTGGGAGACCATGCTGGCTGCGATGAAGCTTGGTGTCGTCGTGATTCCGGCAACCACGCTGCTGACGCCCGTCGAGCTGCAGGATCGTCTTGATCGCGGCCGCGCCAGGGCGGTGGTGGCTACGCAGGACCAGGTCGAAAAATTTGCCAACCTGCGTTCGCAAAATTCGGTTCGTATCGTGGTTGGCGCTGCGGCCCACCACGACGGCTGGCTGCCGTTCGAGAGGGCCGCCGAATTTCCTGACACGTTTGCGCCTGACGGCCCGACGCGAGCCGATGATCCCTTGTTGCTCTATTTCACCTCGGGCACGACGGCAAAGCCAAAGCTGGTGCGCCACAGCCAGCGCAGCTATCCGGTCGGTCATCTGTCGACCATGTACTGGCTCGGTTTGCGGCCGGGCGATGTGCATCTGAACATTTCCTCGCCCGGCTGGGCCAAGCATGCCTGGAGCTGCTTCTTTGCGCCATGGAACGCGGGTGCGGCCGTGTTCGTGGTCAACCAGCCGCGCTTCGACGCCAAAAGCCTGCTTGCGACCATCGTGCGCTGCGGCGTCACCACCCTGTGCGCGCCGCCGACGGTGTGGCGCCTGTTCATCCAGGAGAAGCTTTCGGATTTCAAGGTCAGCCTGCGCGAAGCCTGCGGTGCCGGCGAGCCGCTCAATCCCGAGGTAATCGATCAGGTGCGCGAGGCCTGGGGGTTGACCATCCGCGACGGCTACGGCCAGACCGAGACCACAGCACTCGCGGGCAACTCGCCGGGACAGAAGGTCAAGGTCGGTTCAATGGGCCGCCCGTTGCCCGGCTATCATGTCCAGATCACCGACATCGACGGTCACCTCACAAGGGAAGGCGAAGTGACGCTAGTGCTCGGCGCTGATCGTCCGGCCGGCCTGATGCAGGGCTATCAGCTCGAGGACGGCAAATTGGGCGGCGCGGATGGCGCGCTCTATCGCAGCGGCGACGTCGTGTTTGCGGACGAGGAGGGTTATCTGACCTTCGTCGGCCGCTCGGACGACGTCTTCAAGTCCTCCGACTACCGCATCAGCCCGTTCGAGCTGGAGAGCGTCTTGCTCGAGCATGAAGCGGTTGCCGAGGCGGCCGTCGTGCCCAGTCCCGATCCGATCCGGCTGGCAATCCCGAAGGCCTATGTGTTGCTGGTATCCGGCGCCGAGCCTACGGCGGAAACCGCGCTCGCGATATTCAGGCATTTGCAGGGGCGGCTTGCGCCATTCAAGCGCATCCGCCGTATCGAACTGGTGAGCGAACTGCCGAAGACGATTTCCGGAAAAATCCGCCGCGTCCAGTTGCGGCGTCTGGAGCACGACAACAACCGCAACGATCCGTTGCGCGGCAGGGAGTTTCGCGAAGACGAGTTTCCGGAGCTGCATAAAATGCGCAGCCCGGGATCAGCGGAGAGCTAGTCGATGAACGACGTCTGGAAAAAGCCGCCGGTTTCGCTTGAAACCTACCAAAGCATGGTCGGCAAG
>Ga0306924_10000758_pt1 | contig 28043 bp, 26 predicted proteins | sample sta12Can44000111_FD_203756 | JGI IMG/M metagenome (GOLD analysis project Ga0306924, IMG submission 203756) | Lab enrichment of tropical soil microbial communities from Luquillo Experimental Forest, Puerto Rico - statanox.12C.anox.44.000.111 (v2)... | ecosystem: Environmental > Terrestrial >... | reverse complement strand
GGCCACCTTCCCCCCTTGGGGAAACTTTCCCAGACCTCTGTCGCTCCGCTGCGGCGCCCTTCGCTGCTGACTCGCACCGTTTCCAGATCGCGGCAACTTCGCTTGGGTTGAAATCCTTACGATCTATGTTTTCCGCAATCTCCATCCTCAACTCGAACGGCAGGAGCGCAAGTATTTTGATGTCGAGCTTCATGAGGCGGGTCCCCCGACAGTCAGTACGGGAATCGTCGTCCACCCGAGCAGCTTTGCAGCGAGCAACCTTCGCTGACCGCACAACAAAGTACCGTCCGGCTTTATGAGAATCGGGCAGAGCAACCCGAGATCTTCCATGCTTTTCGCAAGGCCCTCGATGTCGCCCATATCCTTGCGGATACGCTCGCCCACCTTGATGGAGTCGACGGGGAACGTGCCCAATGCATCCGACTCGGCTGCTGCTGATGGTGTCGCCTGCTTGGCGATCTTGCGGAGCGCCTCGTTGCCGCTAAGCGGCATCGCCTTGGTCGCGCCGGATTTTTCCGCCTTGCGCCTCTCGATGCGGACGCGGGACCTCTCGCGCTTCAGCTTCTGGGCCTCAACGAGCGGGTTAACGGGGACCTGCGCCATCGCAGCGCTCGGTGACCTGATCTCGTTCTGTTTGGTCGCCGCCTTGGCGTTAAGGGCGCGGCACTCGGCGTCCATCTGCTCCTTGGTCTTGTCCTTAGTGCGGTCGAGGAACTCGGGGATGCCGAGATCGTCGTCGGTGGTTGTCATGCTGCCGCCTCCCTGTCCGGGCGGGCGAAGGCGGCGGCAGCGACCGCGTTCGCGGCGGCCTGCATGTTGAGGAACGTGCCGAGCGGCCGGCCGTCAGCGGTGAAGGCGGCCCACCGACCGGAATGATTGATGACGTAGCCCTGGTAGAGCCGGCCGCCGTAGACGCTGAGACGGGAAATGGGCGGGCGGATACGCTTGCGATTGGCCATGTGACCTTGCTCCTCGACTTCGTCGGTCGTCGGTGCTAGTCACGCGGCGTTGCCGTTGTCGCGGTCCTAGACCGACCGGGATAAAAGCGAACGGCCGCCCGGCGGGGGCGGCCGTTTTCATTTAGGTATTCTCCTCGCTGTCGCGCGCGGCGGCACGCGCGTCGATCCACGCGTCGATCTCGTGCTCCAGCCATGCGACGTGCCACCCGTCGTCGGTGGCGCGGACGGGCCGCGGGAACTTCCCCTCGTTGACTAGGCGAGCAACGTATTGCCGGGTGAAGCTGACCCCCTTGCGCGTCTTCAGTTCTGGAAACGAGAGCAGGCGTCGGCCGGTCTGCTCAGGCGGCGGCCCGCGGGTCGTAGCTTGAGACGCGCGTGCAAGCGCCTTGCGCTCGTCTCGCGAGAGCGCGGTTGAAGTCTGCGACATGACTGAACGCCTCCGATCATTTGGGCGTTCGCAAATATCATCTGAAGAAAACCAGGGGGAAGCAAAATCGCTTGCGATAAGTCGGGCGAAAAGCGCGTACTTAACGCAAGTGACTTGCCCGCGCCTGCGCTGGCGCATGAGCGCGGGAACGCGTGCCCGGCCGCTATCGTCGGGCTCCTCGGACCTCAACGATGGCCCTCGTCACCCCCGGCAGATCGCCGAGCCGCTGGGGGTCGATGAGCTGCATCGCGTCGCGAACGAACTGTGTGCCGCGAGTGGCCGGCAGCTTCTCGCGGCGACCATCCCCGCCATCCCGGTAGGCGTCGCCTCGGTGCCAGAGCTGACTGAAGCGCTCGCCGCTCATGTGCTCGAACCCGTCGACGAGAACCTCCACCGCGGCGCGCAGGCCCTTCGTCCTCGACGGCCTGTGGCGAGGCACGGTTGGCGTCGGAGGAAGCGCGCCGGCGACCGTCTCCAGCTCGCGCAGGAGCGACCTGCGCCGCGCGTCGGCCCGCTCCACCGCCGGCCGGTCACGCTCGGGCCACGTCATCGGCCCGACCGGCGCGGGCGCGCCGAGCATGACGAGCAGCTGCTCGCGGTTCGCCTCATCTCTTAACGAGACGACCACCCGCGGGAGCGGGTCCGCGAGCTCGTGGAGGGTTGACGCGAGAGCCGCGTGCTCCGCGCGCTGCACGCCCGCGTATGCGCGGCCGGCGTCGTAGATGATCCGCCGCAGCTGCAACCCTTCGGGCGTGAGCGGAGCTATCGCCGCCGGCTTCCCGACGTGTCGCGCCAAGCGGTCGAGGAGCTGCTCGAAGCGACTGGCCACCGTCGTCACGACGCGGCCTTGTGCTGCTGCATCTCCACGACGTTCGTTGCGGGCGGCGGGCTCACGATTGAGTGCAGCCGCGCTGCCCACAGCGTCAGGGCGTCGCGCACCTCGGCCGCGTACTTGTGCTGATCATAGATCCTGGCCAGTCCCTTGCGGGCGTGACCGATAACGATCTCCGCGATGTGATCCGGCACGCGCAGCTCCGCCAAGCGCGTGCGCACGGTCCTGCGGATGTCATGGAAGGTCCACCTTGGGACGGCGCCGACGCGCTTGTCGATGCGCGCCTTGGCCTTCGCGAAACCCGACACCGGCGTCTGCCCGAAGGTGGAGCTGAACAGGTGGTCGCCGCGGTGGAAGCGCGGCAGGCCGTCGAGCACGGCCATCAAGTCGTCGGCGATCGGGACGACGTGCTGCGCGCCCGACTTGAACCGCTCGGCCGGGATCGTCCACGTTCGTGCTTCAAGGTCGAACTCTGGCCACCGCGCGCCAGCCACCTCGTTCAGGCGACAGCCCGTCAACAACAGCACCTGAACGAGCCGACCAAACGGGTAGTCGAGCTCGTTCGCCACGGCCGCGACGGCGCGCAGCTCGCTGTCGCTGAGCACGCGCGTCCTGATCGCTTTCGCGCCGATGATCTTGGCCGGCTTGAGCATGGCGCAGGGCGACGCGTCCAGGATGCCGCGGTCAACCGCGAACGCGAACACGGCGCGGATCGCGTCGAACACATTGTGCGCGTACCTCGGCGCTCCCCGCTCAACCACCTTGTCGACAACCTCGCGCACGTCGCGGTGGCCGACGTCGGCGATCGGCCGCCCCTTCCAGCCCGGCAGGACCTCCTTGCGCAGGATGCGCTCGACGACGTGGCCGCGGCGCTGCTTGGAGAGTTCACGCGTGATGAAGTTCTCGGTCACCGCCCCGAACAGGTTGCCGGCGGCGGCCTGCGCGGTCGCGCGCTCACGGGCCTCGACGACCCGCGGGTCGATCCCGGCCCTCAAGTGCCTTTTCCAGAGGCGCGCCTTCTCGCGCCCGCCGGCGAGGGTCACCGGGCCGTAGGTCTGCAGCAGGTACTCGTCGAAGCTGAGCTTCGCCCGCTCATCGGCCGGGAGCGCCTTGTACCGCCTGTCGGCGGCCTTGTGCTCCGTGGGGGTGAGCCCTGCGTACTCGCCCAGCGCCATCCGCGTCGGCTGCTTGCGGCCGGGAGGACGTGCCACCAGCACGAAGCTTAACTGGCTTTTCAGCACGTGCACGCCGAAGCCGCGCACCTCGGTGTCGTACACGATCCGGCGTCCCGTGAACGCGCTCTGCTTGAGCGAGCGGAGGAAGCGGTCGGTGAGGGTCTTGCGGGCGGGTTCCCTGGCCAGTTCGCGCGGCGCCCCGGGTTGGTCGGTGGTGGTCGTGGCGGTGGTGGTCTGGCGGGGCATAGCCGTTGTGCTCCTGTGGCAACGCCGTAGCAACGAAACGTGGGTTGTTGGCAGGTTGCCACGGGTGAATTGGATTTACATCAATTTCACGGTTAGGCCAATGATAATCGGCTTCTTTGTTGATTTGGGTTGACGGTGGTTTTTCCCAGTTTCGGGCGTGCGCAACGGCTTTGAGCCGTCGCATCCCCAGATCGCCGGCGGAGAGAATGTCGAGCCGCTGCTCGTCGCCCGGCATTGAGCTCACGCAAAACGATCTTCGCAGACCGGCTCACGGCTTGGGTGGCGCGGTCAGGTAGGTTCCGCGGCCGCTGGCAACGAGCTTGCCGTCAGAGTTGAAAACGTGCGCCTCCGAGGTGGAGAACTGGCTCCCCATGCGCACGATCCGGCCGCGAATGGTGAGATCCCCCGGCATGGCCGGAGCGTGATAGTCGACGTGCAGATTGATGGTGGGAACGCCGCGGCCGGTTCGACCGACCATAGCCCAGTCGGCGCCCAGATCGACCAGCGTCGCCAGCACACCGCCGTGGGTATAGCGCCTGTCGGGATTGACAACCCATTCCTCGCGCCAGGTCGCCTTGAGCTCGATGCCGTCGGCGTGCAGCGCAACGACCTTCAGCCCCAGCCACTGATGATACGGGCCGCGGGTGACCAGCGCCTGCACCCGTTCCAGCGTGATTGCTTCACTCATGCGTTTCTCCGCCTGGGCTGAGGCATGTCTCGGTCCCAAAATTCTTGACACCCATGAGGCGTCCAGTCCTGTCGCATGACGACGTGCAGTGATCGTCACTCTTCAATAAAGAAATCTTCGTCCAGCTTCTTTACATGCAGCGTCTCAGCAGTCCGAACCCCTACATCATGGCGGATCATAAGTGCAGCCAGTTGCGGACCGTCACGGTGGTGCTGATCCAGAACCGCTGATAATTGAGCGTGGATGCGTGCTCCACTTGGCACCTCCGTGCGGATAGAGTAGCATGCCCAGCATGAACATCACTCGCCGCAGCACAAGTGAAGAGCTTGCCGATCCGAGCGCCGTAACACGCGAGGAAGTGCTATCGCGGCTAACGGAATGGCGCAACCGAGTTCACCAGCTCTACGATGACATAGAGGAAACACTACAGGGCCATGACTTTAAATTCGACCGTAAAGGCAAGCATACGTCCACTGAGGCGCTGGTGCAGGCAGCTGGAGTTAGGCAGGACGAACAGCCCCAAATCGACATTCTCCGCATAGTACGACGGGACGGTACGAACACGGCTGTGTTTTATCCGCAAGGCCCATGGATCATTGGAGCTAACGGCCGAATTGATTTGCGGCTGTCCTCCAGCGTTGGACAGAGCCACGCATATATGCTGGTGGATCAATCAGGGCCTTTTTCTGACCCGTTTTGGATTCGGATGCCCATTGGATCTCCATTTGAACGTGAACCATTCGATCCCAAGTGGCTGTTGTCGAAGCTCGAGTAAGTGAACAGCGATTTGGATCGTCTGGCCAGTTCTTATGCCCGACTTTCAAAAGATGTCGGGGGAAGAATTGATTTTTGTTGTGATCTCAACAGCGACGATGCGTTGAACGTTGCCCTGCTAGAAAAGGACCATTTAGATCAAGCTTTCTTTATCCTCAGTTTCGCAGCGTTGGAAAAGTAGATCACTTTGCTTGCCAGCGCGAACGAAGCAGAGCAGGAGCGTCGCAGAGCTATGCGAGCAAGCCCCTTTGAAAAGAGACTGGAGAGCGCAATCAGGGTCGCTTACGATAAATTGGGTGCGTCACCCGATTGGATAGAACGTGAGTCAGATATTAATAGCTGGTATCGTGTCAGAAACGATATAGCGCATGGAGATTCCCCGACTCGATTATTTGATGTGCCTCCGGTCATTGCTCTTGCGGATCGTATTGCATCGACCTTGGAGCAGGTCACTGATGCTACCTCGATCGGCAACCCGACTTGAGCGAGACCATCACCCCTGGGCGGCTGCGCTTGCGCGCCGTAACCCGCCGCACCCGCCGCACCTGGGCCCGGGAGTCCTTCATTCAGCCGGCCGAAGGCCGTCCACACGCCGATGCCCATCTACCATCACGGCACGACCACGACCTTGCCGATCACCTCGCGGCTCTCGATCAGCCGCAGGCCTTCGCGCGCCTCCGCCAGCGGCAAGACCTTGTCGATCACCGGCCGCAGGCTCCCCTTGGCGATGAGCTTCATCAGCGCGTGCAGATTGTCGTCGTAGAAGCTGTTGGAGCCCATCACCTTGAGCTCGAAGCTCCAGATATACCGCAGGTCCTCCTTCGGGTCGTAGCCGGCGGTGGCGCCGCAGACCAGGAGGCTGCCGCCGCGCTTGAGGCAGCGCAGCGACGGGTGCCAGGTGTCGCCGCCGGTGAAATTGATCACCACGTCCACGCCGCCGTTGTAGCTGCGCCGTTGCGGCTTGCCGTATTTATCGACCGCCCATCGGGAGAAATCGACCTCCTTGACGTTGATCGCCTCGTCGGCGCCAAGCGCCTTGAGCCGCTCGATCTTGTGCGCGCTGCTGGTGCAGGCAATCACCTCGGCGCCGAGATGCTTGGCGAGGATGACGCAGCCGGTTCCCACCCCGCCGCTGGCGCCGAGAATCAGCACGCGATCTCCCTTCTTCACCGTGGCGTGCGTGATCAGCATGCGGTGCGCGGTGCCGTAGGCGACCGGAAGCGCGGCCGCGTCCTCGAAGCTCACCGCCCCCGGCATCGCCAGCAGCTGGTCGGCGGCGACGCGGCAGTACTGCGCCATGCCGCCGTCGAGCATCTCCCCCATCAGGCCTTTCTTCTTGTTGAGCGGGTTGACCAGCACGCGATCGCCGACTTTCCAGCCGGTGACGCCGCCTCCGACCTCGGCGATCTCCCCCGCCATGTCGAGGCCGATCACGACGGGGAGCGGCACCTTGATCCCGGGCATGCCGCGCACCGTGAACACGTCGTGATAGTTGAACGAGGAGGCCCGCACGCGGATCACTACGTGCCCGTCATCCGCCGCCGGCGCGGGATAGTCGCTTGCGACTTCGAGCTCATCGAGGCCGCCATGCCTGCGCAGGAGAAGGGCTTTCATGGTCTTACCGATACTCCCGCGCAATCCGCCGGTAACCCGCATTGAGGGGACGCGAATTGCGGGACCAATCCCGGATACCGCCATGGCGCGTCGCGGACGCGCGCAAACGCGCTTATGGCTCCATCCGGGCTACTGCATCTGCTGCCTCTGGATTGCTGGCCCATCCCGGCCTAGGTAGCTTAGCCGTTGCCCGCCAACAACCTCTTCCTGCCGTCCTCCGGAGAGCGCCAATGCAGGAGAATTTCCGCCAGTTCCTCGACCGCCTTCGGCAGAAGGGCGAGCTCGTCGATCTGCACCAGCCCGTCGACATTCGCCATGTTGCGACACTCGTCGATCAATCGGGGACTGCGCTCTGTTTTCACAAGGTGATCGGCTACGACATGCCGGTCGTCTCCGGGCTCATCCGCACGCGTGAGCGCGCCATGCTGGCGCTTGGATGTGAGAGCTATCGCGAGATCGAGGACAGGCTCAAGCAGGCGATCGACCACCCGATTGCGCCGAAGCACGTCAAGACCTCCGCCACCCGCGAAATCGTTCTCACCGGCGACGACGTCGATCTCTACAGGCTGCCGATCCCGATGTCGTCGATCTTCGATGGCGGTCCGATGATCACCGCCGGCGTGGTGATCGCGCGCGATCCCGAGCTTGGTCTCAACAGCGGCATCTATCGCTTCATTGTGAAGGAGAAGAGCCTCACCGGCATTGACATCGTCACCCCCAACAACATGCGACTGTTCGCGCAGCGCGCCTATGAGCAGAAGCGGACGCTGCCGATCTCGATCAGCATCGGCACCCATCCGATCGAGATCACCGGCTCGGGCTACCGCGCGCCGCTCGGGGTCGATGAGATGGCGATCGCCGGCGGATTGCGCGGCTCCCCGGTCGAGCTTGCGCCCTGCGCCACCATCGATCTGCCGTACATCGCCGATGCTGAAATCGTGCTGGAAGCGGAGATCATGCCGACCGGCTGGATCTGGCCGGAGGGGCGCTTCGGCGAGTTCACGCGGCTGATGGGAGGGCTGCACTGGAATCCGCTGGTGCGCATCAAGGCCATCGCCATGCGCAAGGACGCGATCTATTACAACCTGCACATGCCGTGGGAGAACACCTGGCTCGCGGCGCCGACGCGCTACGCGGCGATCCGCCAGGCGCTGCGCACCGCCGGCGTGCAGGTGAACGACATCAACGTCACGCTCGGCGGCTGCGCCTTCTGGCACGCGGTCATCTCCATCAAGAAGCAGCCCGGCGAAGGCAAGAACGCGCTGCTGGCGGCGCTCTCGGTCATGGATCTCAAGCATGTCGTCGTGGTCGACGACGACATCGACGTGTTCGATGCGGCCGAAGTGGAATGGGCCATTGCGACACGGGTGCAAGGCGACAAGGACGTGATGATCGTAGGCAACGCGCGCGCCAAGCCGCTCGATCCGAGCCTGCCGCAGGGCTATGGCGTGGTGCCCACCGGCGCCAAGGTCGGCATCGACGCCACCATTCCGGAGGGAATCCCCCGCGAATATTACGAGCGCATCACCTATGCCTACGCGGACGGCGCGAAGATCGACGATTATCTCAACGGCAAGTCGGATACTCCGGGTCGCTCCGGCGATGACGACGAAGTGGACGCCCTGGCGGGCAAGATATTGGACGCGATCGGGCAGTCGCCGCTTTATTACACCGACATCGCAGAACGCTTCTCGGCGTTCGATTTCAGCACGGTGGCGCGTGCGCTCGGCTCCCTGCATGCGGCGGAGAAGCTCTGGCAGGATGCCCGCGGCCGCATGTGCGTGCGCGGCTCGCAGTTCGCCGCCAAGCCACCGCCGGGGCGGTGAGGGATCCCTTCACGCAGAAAATCACATGTCGGATAAGCCCTTGAGCGCAAACCGGCTGATCTCGGGATTCAGGGCGTTCCCATTGACGATGAGCTCTGCGCTCAGCGTGAAGCGGCCGGTCGGCGGCAAGTTGCCGAGGTCGATATAAAAGCTGGCGTCGGAGGCAACGGGGACCTGGCCCGCAAGCACGACCCGGCCCTGCGCATCGATCACCATGTACCGGCACTCCGGGGCCGAGCGCGCGACCACATCGATGGGGATCGACACCAGCGGCTTGCGCACGATGTCGTAGCTGCGCATGTGCTTTTCGAGGAGCTCGATATCGCCGAAAATCCTGATGCGCTCGTTTGTCCGCTCGATCCGGGTGATGAACCCGCGGCGCGGAACGGCATAGGCATCGTATGAGCCCACCCCGAGCGGATAGCTGAGATCGCGGAATGCTTCGAGCGTCACGGCCTCATCCGACCAGCGCTTGAGCGCATAGGGGCCGTTGGTCACCAGGAAATGCCCGCGTTCCCGGTAGAACGCTGCAAGCGCTGCCCAGCGCTTGCTGGCGTCCTGCGCGGTGACGCGGGACTGCAAGGCCTCGGGACGGTATCCCTCGCGCTCGAAAGTCTCAACCAGCGCGGCGAGCTTTGCATTCATCTGCGGCGAGCGCGCGAGATCGAGCCATTCGACGCCATACCGCATGGCCTCCTCCTGCGAGAATTGCGCGAATCCCCGCACAACGGCTTCTTCCATCAGCGCGAGCAAATGCCAGGGCAGCGTGCCCCACGGCGGAGCGATGACCGCATCCTGCTCCGGGTCGAGAGGCGCCACCGAGGTATACACTTCGACCACCAGCAGCTCGCGCGTGTATTCGAAATCTCCGAACCGGAAAGACTTCGACGTGGTATCGGTTCCGATTATCCGCACCCCCACAAGCTGCGCGCGCATGGTGGCGGTCGCGTCGGCGATCATCCGGTCCGCGGGCGCATCGTGCTCCTTGCCGGGAGCGCCCCAGCGATAGGCGAACATGTAGGAGTAAAGCAGGTCAGTGCCGGTCGTCCGTGTCCCGTCGTGGAACGCGGAGCCCAGCACCCGGTAGGTGAGCTTCCCTTTGGCCGTCTTGCCGGCCCCGACCGCGTCGAGGCGGCCGCTTCCCGGCTCGGGCAGAACCGCATCTTCCGGCACGCGGATCTCGGCTCCGATCTGCGAGGGCTGCGCGGGCGCACGCCGTTCAACGATCGGCTCGGCGAGAATGCTGAGACTCACAAACGTGTAGACCACCATGAGCGCGGTGAGCGGGACTTGCGAGCGCACCGCGGCGGCGTGGGTTGGAAGGAGTGCCATAGCCTTGAGATGCGCGAGGTAGACGGCGGCGACGTGCCCGGTGAGGATGGCCACGACCGCCGCGTACCAGGCGAAGCGTGCACCGACCACGGCGATATCGACGCGGTAGCCCGCCGTCCCGAACAGGTCCCAACCCAGCCCGAACGGATCCGAGATGAGCGGGATGATGTATTGGCCCTGGATCAGCAGGAAGGTGAGATAGTGAGCGAGATGATAGCCGATGGCGATCGGAACAAGCGTGAGGGCAAAGGTGCGCGCCATGGCGAGCGCGGGCATGCCTCCCGCCATGGCGCTCATGCCGGCGCTGACCGCGACATAGGCTGCGAAGAAGACCAGCCAGAACGCGATCAGGCCTGCGCTGCGCACCGCCGCCAGCTTGAATTGGCCGAGCGCAGGCAAGTGGGCGGCAAGCGCGGTTTCGAGCTCGCCCCATTCCGGGGTGCCGAGGGCGCCGTCATAGAGGACGCTCGCAAGCACGAGCAGCACAAACGCCATCATCGAGGTGGTTACCGCATCCTCCTCGATGAGGCCAACGCCGAACGGACTCAGCCACAATCGCCGCTGCGCGCCAACCCGCAGGTCGAGCGGTGCGAATCGCGCGAAGGTGCCGAAAACCACCGTGAAAACTTCACCGCGCCGCAGCCAGGTTTCGCAGCCGAACAGCGTCATGCCGGTGAAGGTGAGGACCGAATAGGCGGTCGCAAGCAAAGCAAGAAAGCGCGGCACCGCGGGATTTGGATAGACCAGCTCGGTCCATGAGAACGCCAGCAGCAGGAGGAATGCGGGCCACACGCCGAGGATTTCGGGATAGCGCAGGTTCAATGCGAGATCAGGCCGCCCGGTGATGGCGCGCGCGGCGCGCTCGGCCGATCGGAACAGCGTGCGCCACGGGTTGAGCGCGAGCCACAGATTTCCGACGAACGCGCAGACATAGGCGACACCGACCCAGCCGATGATCCACAGCATGGTCGGCGCGATGTTGCGGTAGGGATTTTGGTCCCCGAGGAAGCCGGCGACGATGGTGATCAGGAATGCCGCCAGCACGGCGAGCTTGAGAAGCGGCACGACGGTCGGGCCGGCGAGGGTGCGTCCGAAGCGTGTGGCGAGCAGGTCGATATGGCCATGGTCGTGCTTGCGCGATGCGTCCCGCACCAGCAATCCGACCATGAGGAACGTGATGACGATCGCCGCGGCGGTCCCGACGAAATAGAACGAGAGCGGGATCGGCAGGTCGTAGCGCTGGCCAAAGCCGTGCGCGCAGGCCGGCGCGGCGAGCCATACGGCGAGCAATGGGCTCGCCGTTGCGCCGCCGGCGAGCGCGCGGAGCGCCGCGGCTCGCGCGCGCGGCCGCTCGCGCCTAGGGATAGACCTCAATGGTGACAAGGACGTCCCCGTGCGTGTGGCCGCCGGAAGGCTCTCTGGCAAGGTGGGGCTCGACCGTGAACCGTCCCGCGGCGCGTGCGGCAAACGTCATCTCGGTCATGGTGCCCGGCGTGATTTCCTTCTCGATGTCATAGCCGTGCAGATGAATGGTCGTGCGCCGGTCGGCGCTCCATTGCAGCTTCACGACGTCGTTCTGCTTGACGCGAATGAGCCGCATGTTCTCCGGCAGGTGACCGTTTTCAATGCGCAGCACGAAGGTCACTTCGGCAGCATGCACGGCCGGGGACACGATTCCGGCACAGAGCGCGAGAAGCGCGCACACGCCGAGCGCGGGAGGCAGCCATCGCATGCTGCGCATCCGCATCATTCACCGCGCTCCATCGGGAGGCAGGTCGGAAATCCGATTGAGCATCCAGCCCGCATCATACGGTGCCGGCATGAGGGCAGGATCCGCGACTGCAAATCCCATCAATCGACCAAACGAGTCGGTCATGCCGGCGACCGGGTTCCATGCCGCGCTCGGCTTGCCGCCGATCCCCAGCGCCAGCCAGCCGTTCCAGGGAAAGTCCTTGAGCTTCACCGTTCGAATGAACATGGGCGAAGCCAGGCCCGCGATGGCGTCATATCCGATGTTCTCGATCCCGGCCGAGAACTCGACGTTGACGTATTCGCGTTTGACCGTGTAGCCGACGACCGCCTTTCGGCAGCGGCGGGTCAGCAGCGTGACCAGCTCGCGTTCGAGATTGATGCGCTGCGCCAGTCCCGTGAAATCCCCGGTCGTAAGGCGCGACCAGGCGGCTTGCACTTGCTCCCGTGCCGCGCCGTCCTCGACGTTATCGGCGAGAAGGCGCTCGGCATTGAACCAGCCGGTTTTCAGCCAGGGCGGACCGAGCCGGCCGTTCACGAAAAAAGTGTCGTTCGCCATTGCTTCGGCAGCGTCGATCTCGATGATCTCGGCGTCCCAATCGTCTTCGCCTGCGGACCATTCCGGATGGTGCCGCGCAAGCTCCCCGCCGGCCCTGATCCTTGGTCGCCGAGCGGGGGCTGCGCGCTGCGAAAGGCGCGCCTTCGCAGCGGCCGCGAGATCGGCATGGTGGAGATAATCGCCGTGGAATGGCGTCACCGGATAGGGATGCGGAACGAAGGAAGCTTCTGCGGCAAGCTCGCGCGCGACGGCGTTGACCGTGGCGCAGGCTGAAGGTTCGTCGAGGTTGCGCGCCGGATTGATCCGCACCAGCACGATGAAACCGAGCGATTCGATGGCGCGGATATTTTCCCGCTGCTGTCCGAGCTCCACCGCGCTTCCTACATAGGCCTGGATCTCGGCGCTGCGCAGTGCATTGCCCGCGCGCTCCGGATCGAGCGTCCTGATCTCGATCTCGTGCGGATAGAAGGAGGGATAGATCGGCAGCTCGTGTCCGCCGCGCGCCGGGCTCATCATCGCCGCCGCGCCGATGGCAAGCCTCAACAGGCTCCTGTGTCTCATCTGTTTCTGTTCGTACCGGCCGCCCCCGGTCGATTGACTGCGTTAACCGCGCAGCGTGCGCATGACATTCTCGTTTGCGAGCGCCTCGTTCGGAGTGCCCTGGAATATCACCTCGCCGCGATCGATGACATAGATGCGGTCGGCAATGGCCGCCGCGCTGGTGAGATTGGATTCTGCGAGCAAGAGCGCGATGCCGAAGCCCTTGATCATCATCACGGCGTCGCGAAACCGTTTCACCACGACCGGAGCAAGACCCTCGAAAGCTTCATCGAGAATCATCAGCGATGGTGCAAGCGCCATGGCGCGGGCGATGGAGACCATCTTCTTCTGCCCGCCGCTCAGATTGAGGCCTGGGCGGGTGAGAAACTTGCCGACCTCCGGGAACACGGTGAGCGCCCGTGCCTCAGCATCGCCGTTTGCGCCGCGACGCGCATTGTCCGACAGCCAACGGCTGATCATGAGGTTCTCGGCCACGGTGAGTTCGGGGAAGATGCCGGAGTTCTCCGGCGCATAGCCGATGCCGCACTTCGCGCGCCGGTGCGGCGGCAGGCGGCTGATGTCGCGGCCGCGAAACGTGATCCTGCCCGAGCGCATGGGCAACAGCCCGGTGATGCTCTCGATGATGGTGGTGCGGCCGGCGCCATTGCGTCCGACGAGCGACACCACCTCGTTCTCGGCGACCGTGAGCGACACATCGTGCAGGATGTGGGCGGGTCCGCGAAAAGTGTTGATGCGATCGAGCTCGAGCAGCACGTCTGCCATCCTTGCGTCAGGTCGACAGCGGGGCGCCGAGCAGGATGCTGGCGACCTCGTTGTTCGCCCGGATCTCCGCGGGCGTGCCATCGGCGAGAAATCGTCCCTCGTGCATCATCACGATGCGGTCCGAGTAGCGGAATACGACGTCCATGTCGTGCTCGATGACCACTGCGGTCACCGTGCCGGCGCGCACCACCGAGGAGACGGTATCCATGATCTGGCCCTTGTCGCGCGTGCTCACGCCGCTCGTGGGCTCATCCAGAAACAAGAGCTTCGGCCGCAGCGCATAGGCGACCGCGACATCAAGCAGCTTGCGCTCGCCCTGCGCCAGGCCTCCGGCAAGCGCGGCACTCTTGTCGCGAAGGCCGAACTGGCCCAGCACATCGAGGCACTCCGCACGAACCGCATGGTCGTGATCGGCGAGCGCCGCCATGTTCACGGCCTTGCCCTCGCGCGAGAAGATCGACAAGGCGACGTTGTCGAAGACGGAGAGGCCGTCGAACAGATTGACAATCTGAAAGCTGCGCGCGATGCCGGCCTTGATACGCTCGTGAACGGGCGAGAACGTGATGTCCTTGCCTTCGAACAGGATCTGGCCGCTGTCGGGGGTCAATTGCGCGCTGATGAGATTGACGAGCGACGTCTTGCCGGCGCCGTTCGAGCCAACGAGGGAGAGGAACTCGCCCTGGTTGACCACGAAGTTCACCCCGTCGCAGGCCTTGGTCTCGCCGAACTGCTTGCGGAGATCGATGGTCTGAAGAAGGATCACGCGATCTTCTCCTTCGGACGCAGCTTGTTGACCAGCGCGGAGAGGGCGCCGACGATTCCCGTCGGCAGCAGCAGCACCAGCAGCACCAGCACTACCCCGAGCAGGAACTGCCAGTACTCCGTCGTCGCCACCGCGTAGGTCTTGAGATAGGTGAAGACCAGCCCACCGACGATCGGCCCGGTGAAGTTGCGGAAGCCGCCGAGCAGGGCGGTGAACACGATGTCGCCGGACACCGGCCAATACAGGGTAACATCGGGCGTGGTCACTCCGTTGAGCGGCACCCAGAGAATGCCCGCGAGCCCGGTAAATGTCCCGGAGATCAGGAATGCAATCCACCGGAAGCGGCGAATTCGCAATCCGAGAAAGCGGGCGCGCGTCTCGTTGTCGCGGATGGCCTGCAGCGCCTTGCCGAATGGGGAGTGGACGATCACCCACATCATGACGACGCACAGGGCGAACGCGGCCAGCACGTAATAGTAGTAGGCGTGCACGAAGCGCTGATAGGCGCCGCCTCCGGTGAAGGTCAGAGTGCCGCCGAGCAGGCTCGGCCGCGTGACGCGCAGGCCGTCGGTGCCGCCGGTGATCCAGAACAGCTTGAGGACGAGGCTGTAGAGCACCTGCGAGAGCGCGAGCGTGAGGATGCCGAAGAAGATGCGCGTATGGCGCACGCAGATATATCCGAGCAGCGCCGATGCGAGCGCTGCGATCGGAAGCCCGATCAGAATGTAGAGCTCCATGGAGTGAATGCCGGCATCGCGCGCCAGGAATGCGACCGTGTAGGTGCCGATCCCGAAGAACGCGGAATGGCCGAACGACAGGAGCCCGGTGTAGCCGAGCAGGAGGTTGAAGCCCAGCGCGGCAATCGATGCGATCAGGCCGTAAGTCAGGAGTTGCGTCTGATAGATGCCGAGATAGAGCGGGAGCAGCGCAAGAAACACAAGTACAAGGATCGCGGCAAGCCCCAGCAGCAGCTTTGGCCGGTAGGAGATGCGGGGAACGTCCGCCTTCATCAGGCGCTTCCGAACAGCCCGGTCGGCCGCACCAGCAGCACCCCGGCGGCAATGAGATAGAGCACCGCAAGCTCGATCTCAGGTGCGAATTGAATCATCAGGGTGCGCACAAAGCTCACGATCAGCGCTCCGACCAGCGCCCCCTGCAGGCTGCCGAGCCCGCCGATCACCACCACGACGAAGGCGAGGATGAGGGCATCGATTCCCATGCCCAACACCGCCGCCTGGCTGGGAACGATGACAGCGCCGCCAAGGCCGGCCATGAAGCAGCCGATCGCGAACGCCGAGACATAGACCAGCCCCACATTGAGCCCGAGTGCCGAAGCCATACGCCGGTCCTGCGAGGTTGCACGCAGCAGGACGCCGAACCGCGTGCGATAGATCACCAGCCAAAGCCCGAGCGCGGCCACGATGCCGATGCCGATGACGATCAGGTAATAGCCGGGATAGATGAAACCGCCGATGTGCATGCTCGGCACGACGTCCATGACCGCATCCGCCGTCAACGGCAACCCGCCCCAGAAAAAGCGTATGGCGTCCTCCAGGATCAGCAACAGGCCGAAGGTGACGAGGAGTTGATACTCCTCGGCGCGCCGATAGAACGGCCGCAGCAGCAGCGGCTCGATCACCGCGCCAATCAATGCCACGACGGCGGCGCCGGCTGGAATGCAAAGAAAGGCCAACCACACCGGCATGCCGGCCGCCACCGCCCGCCCCACCAGCCAGGCAGTGACGAATGCGCCAATGCCGTAAAGCGTGCCATGCGCCATGTTGACGATGCGCATGACCCCGAAGATGAGGCTCAGGCCGGCGGCGATGAGAAAGAGAACCGAAGCATAGAACAGCGAGTTGAGGATCTGGATGATCAGGATCGACACTGATGTTCCCCTCTTCCCGAGAACGCCGCGCCAGGGGCCGGCGGCAGTCGGGCTGAGCCGTGCGTCTGCGGCAAGCTAGCAAGGGATCGCCTGAAAACCAACCGCGCCCGCCGGGGGCGGGCGCGGTGCGCTTTCATGACACAGCGAGAGGTGTTCAGCCTACGGCCTTCGGCCAGGTCTTTTTGATCCAGTCCGCCGCCGCGGTCGACTCGTTGTGACCGTGTCCCGGCTTCGGCCAGTTGGCCGGCGCGGTAATGTTGCGGACCGGGATGGTGATGACCCGGTCGAGGTCCCAGGTCATGAACGGGTAGTCCGGGTTGTTCTTGCTGAACCCGGTGACCGCGTCCTTGTAGCCCTGGTGATTGTCCGGCCGGATGTAGAGATAGCCGGACGGGGTGTCCATGCCGAGGCCCTCCAGCTGGCTGATGATCGCCTCGTCCTCCGGCCAGCCGCCGGCAAGCTTGTTCGCGCGCTCGATGGCAGTTTTGAGCATGTAGAGCGCCACGTAGGCGCCCTCCGACTGGAAGTTCGGATACTCGTTCCAGCGTTTGAAGTAGCGTTGGACGAAAGACTTGTTCAGCGGCCAGCGGTCCCCGCCGGGGAAGGTGAAATAGTAATTGGAGTGGACGCCGGCGAGCACGCCTTCGGGGTGATCCTTGCCGATTGCATGTGGCGCGACCCCGAGCGCAAGCGTGGTTGCGACCTTCATCTTGTCGAACAGGCCGTAGCGGAGCGCCTGCTTGTAGAACGCCACATAATCGCCGCCCCACACGGAGGTGAACAGCAGGTCCGGCTGTGCGGACAGGATCTTGGTGATGTGCGACGAAAAGTCGGTGGTGCCGAGCTTGGGCCAGGCTTCCGACACGGTCTGGCTGCCGGGAAGCAGCCGCTCGGCCGCGAGCGTGAAATGCTCGGCGGCATTGCGTCCGTAGCTGTAGTCCGGATGAAGGTGCGAAATCTTGCGCGCATGCGGCCAGGCCTGTGAGGCGCCGATGGCGGCGGTGATGCCGTCGGCGGACTGGATGTTGGTGATGCGGAACACGTATTTCGGGTTCGGGTCGGCCACGTCGAACAGGAAGTCGGTGCAGCCGTCCGTGAACATGGTCAAGAGGCCCAGCTCCTCGGCGACCGGGCCAAGTGCCGGGCTGTTGCCGCTCGAAATGACGCCGGTGAAGAAGTCGATGTTGCCTTCAAGCTTCATGCGCCGAAGCTCTTTGACATTGGCGTCGGTCCCGGCCGCTTCGTCGGCGGTAATGGTCTCGATCTTGCGCTTGCCCAAAAGGCCGCCTTGCGCGTTGATCTCTTCCGCGGCGAGGATGTGACCCTTGTGGGATGGCTCGCCGAGCACGGCGGCGGGGCTGGTGAAGAACGTCATGTGCCCCGTCTTGAAAGGGGTATCGGGAATCTTTCCTTTCGGGGGCTCGGCGGCGGCCTTGAGCGCCTGCGGTGCGGCAATAAGTCCCGCGCCGGCAAGCCCGGCCCCGCCGACCGTCACACCGAGCGTGCCGAAGAAATCTCGGCGGTTAACCTCTGTAGGCTTTTGCATGGGCATTCTCCCGTTTGGGGTTTTTGATGCTGAGCTTGCGTCCCCTGGAACCACCATTAGCACACCGCCGCCTTCGATGCGACTGCCTCGCGAGGTCGTTTATGCGATCAGAGTTATTGCCATCGGCATCGGTGCTCGAGGCTGGCCGACAACCCGGGCGCAAGCTTCGCCTGGTTCTTAGGCAGCATTGAAGCTCTCGAGTTAGCGACTTATCGGCCAATTTCCAGCGATTATTGCCCGTAAAATAGGCGTTTGCCTAATTGGCTGGCAAGCGCTGTGCAGAATCTAGCCTGTGACAGCCAGATTCGGGAGAAATGGCTCTCTCGGGCAACGACTTACCCGGCCAGTCGCGCTTGGCATGCTGCTTGCGAATCCACCACCGCGAACGGCTTCTTCTCCCGTTTGCGCGTCAACAGAGGGACATCGCGATGCAGGCACTTACTGGCACGGTCGCCGAGCGACCGTTCGCCCGCCGATGGCTTGCCGCCACGGCGGGATTGGCACTTGGGCTTGTCGGGACGCTGCCCGCACAAGCGCAAGATACGATCAAGATCGGCATTCTCCATTCGCTCTCGGGCACCATGGCGATCAGCGAGACCACGCTCAAGGACGTCATGCTCATGCTCATCGATGAGCAGAACAAGAAAGGCGGCGTGCTTGGAAAGAAGCTCGAAGCCGTTGTGGTCGACCCGGCGTCGAACTGGCCGCTGTTCGCCGAGAAGGCGCGCGAGCTCATCACCAAGGACAAGGTAGCGGTGGTTTTCGGCTGCTGGACCTCGGTGTCGCGCAAGTCCGTGCTCCCCGTGTTCAAGGAGCTCGACAGCATCCTGTTCTACCCCGTCCAATATGAAGGCGAGGAGAGCGAGCGCAACGTGTTCTATACCGGCGCCGCCCCCAACCAGCAGGCGATCCCGGCCGTCGATTATCTGATGTCGAAAGACGGCGGCGAGGCGAAGCGCTGGGTGCTGGCCGGGACCGACTATGTCTATCCGCGCACCACGAACAAGATTCTGGAAGCCTATCTCAAGCAAAAGGGCGTCGCGGATTCCGACATCATGATCAACTACACGCCGTTCGGGCACTCCGACTGGCAGACCATCGTGTCCGACATCAAGAAGTTCGGCTCGGCCGGCAAGAAGACGGCGGTCGTCTCCACCATCAACGGCGATGCCAACGTGCCGTTCTACAAGGAGCTCGGCAATCAGGGCGTCAAGGCGACCGACATCCCGGTCGTGGCCTTCTCGGTCGGGGAGGAGGAGCTTGCCGGCATCGACACCAAGCCTCTGCTCGGGCACCTCGCAGCGTGGAACTACTTCGAGTCCATCAAGACGCCGATCAACGAGAAGTTCATCGCCGACTGGAAGGCCTTCATGAAGAATCCGAAGAAGGTGACAAACGATCCCATGGAAGCCCACGTCATCGGCTTTGCCATGTGGGTCAAGGCAGTGGAGAAGGCAAAGTCGACAGACCCGGACAAGGTGATCGACGCGCTGCCCGGGACCGAGGCTCCCAATCTTACCGGCGGTACGTCCAAGATGCTGCCCAACCACCACATCACCAAACCGGTGTTCATCGGCGAGGTGCGGGGGGACGGCCAGTTTGACGTGGTCTGGAAGACGCCGGGACTGGTCCCTGGCGATGCCTGGTCGAAATACCTGCCGAGCTCGAAGGATCTGGAGGCCGACTGGGTGACGCTCAAGTGCGGCAACTACAACAAGGTCACGAAAAAATGCGGTGGCGCCACGTAGGGCGGGCGGATCGCCTGTTGCGCTCGTGACGGCGTTCTCGGCGGCGCGCGATTTGGCCGCGAATAGAAGTGGGGACGCGCCCTAGTCACCCTACGCAGACCGCGACAAAAGTGATAACGTAAGGGGCGGCCCGATGCTCCGTCGTTGGGCCGCCCCATTTGCAAATGCCGGAGCTCAAGGATGCGCGCCCTCGGCGATCGCTTCATGGCGATCGTTCTTGCGCTTGGCCTGATCGCCGCCGCGATGACGGGCGCACGCGCCGACCCTTACGCCGACGCGCTCGCTGCTTTTGCCGCTGACAGCTTCGATCAGACGATTGACGGCATCAACGGCGTTGCCGCAAGCGGCAACCCGCTGGCTGCCACCGTCATTGCGGCGCTGCAGGAAGGTCGCCTGCTGTTCAGTGCGGAGAGCAAGCAGGTTTTCATTCGCGAGGAGCCCGACGGGCTCATCGACGCTGCCACGGGCCGGCCCGCGACCGGCCCTGCTCCGGCCGATCTTTCGCCGGTGCGGCTCAACAACCGCCTGCGACGGATTGTCGAGGCGGCGCTCGGCAGCCTGACCCTGATGGCGCCCGATCCGGGCAAGCGCCTGGAGGCGGCGCAGGCGGTATTCAAGTCCAAGGATGCGAATGCCCTTCCCGCGCTCGATCAGGCGATTGCGAAGGAGACCGATCCGCGGGTGAAGCGGGCGCTCCTGGAGGCGCGCGCGGCGGTCGTGCTCTATCTCGACAATCCATCCGACGCCGACAAGATCGCCGCCATCGACGTGATCCGCGAGCGTGATGATCAGGACGCCTTGGGGCTGCTCGGGGGTCTGCCGGCAACCTCCTCGCCCGCAGTGGCGCAGGCGGCCGCCGACGCCATCGCCTCGATCCAGAGCAGCCTCGCCATCTGGGATGCCTTGCAGAATACCTGGTACGGGCTCTCGCTCGGCTCCGTCCTTCTGCTCGCCGCCATCGGGCTTGCCATCACCTTCGGCGTGATGGGCGTCATCAACATGGCGCACGGCGAGATGGTGATGCTCGGCGCCTATACGACCTTCGTGGTTCAGGAGGTGATCAGGGCCAGGAACCCTTCTTTGTTCGGTTACTCGCTCGCCATTGCCATTCCTCTGGCTTTCGCCGTTGCCGGCGGCATCGGCATCCTGATCGAGCGCGGCATCATCCGCTTCCTTTACGGACGTCCGCTGGAAACCCTGCTCGCGACCTGGGGGCTATCGCTGATCCTGCAACAGGCCGTGCGCACCGCCTTCGGGCCGACCAACAAGGACGTGGGCACGCCGTCCTGGATGAGCGGGTCGTTCGATTTCGGGCAGATGACCATCACCTACAATCGGCTGTGGATCATCGTGTTCACGCTCTTGATCTTCATGGGACTGCTGGCGCTGCTGCGATTCACGCGCTTTGGCCTCGAGATGCGCGCGGTGACGCAGAACCGTGCCATGGCCGCCTCGATGGGGATAAGGACGAACCGCATCGACGCGCTCACCTTCGGGCTTGGCTCGGGCATTGCCGGCCTTGCCGGGGTTGCGCTCTCGCAGATCGACAACGTCAGTCCCAATCTCGGGCAGGGCTACATCATCGATTCATTCATGGTCGTGGTGTTCGGAGGGGTGGGCAATCTCTGGGGCACGCTGGTCGGCGCCTTCACGCTCGGCATTGCCAACAAGTTCCTGGAGCCCTATGCCGGCGCGGTGCTCGGCAAGATCGCAATTCTGGTGCTGATCATCCTGTTCATTCAGAAGCGGCCGCGGGGGCTGTTTGCCTTGAGGGGCCGGGCGGTCGAGGCATGATCGCGGCGCTCGTGGCCCGTTCGCTCGATCGCGGCGCGATCGCCTTCCTCGCCCTTCTGGGGGCGATCGGGATCCTGGTGCCCGTTCTCAACCTCCTTCTTCCGACCTCCTCGCCGCTTTATCTGTCGTCCTACTTCGTCGCCCTGTTCGGAAAATACTTCTGCTACGCGCTGCTCGCCCTCGCCATCGACCTGATCTGGGGCTTTTGCGGCATTCTTTCCCTCGGCCACGGCGCCTTCTTTGCGCTGGGCGGCTATGCCATGGGCATGTATCTGATGCGGCAGATCGGACCGCGCGGCGTCTACGCCCATCCGATCCTGCCGGACTTCATGGTGTTCCTGAACTGGCCGGAGCTGCCGATCTACTGGTACGGGTTCCAGCATTTCGCCTATGCCGCGTTCATGGTCGTGTTCGTCCCGGGCGTGCTGGCTTTCGTGTTCGGCTGGTTCGCGTTCCGCAGCCGCGTCACCGGGGTTTATCTTTCGATCATTACCCAGGCGCTGACGTTCGCGCTGATGCTCGGTTTCTTCCGCAACAATTTCGGCTTCGGCGGCAACAACGGCCTCACCGACTTCAAGGACATTCTAGGCTTCAATGTGCAGGCGCCGCCGACACGGGCCGCGCTGTTCATGATCTCGACGTTCGCGCTGATGCTCGGCTTCGTCGTCTGCCGCGCAATCGTGTGCTCGAAATTCGGCAAGGTGCTGGTCGCCATTCGTGATGCCGAGGCGCGCACCCGCTTTCTCGGCTATCGGGTCGAGGCCTACAAGCTCTTTGTCTTCACGCTGTCGGCGTGCATGGCCGGCGTCGCCGGCGCCCTGTACGTGCCGCAGGTCGGCATCATCAACCCGAGCGAGTTCTCGCCAGCCAATTCCATCGAGGCCGTGATCTGGGTCGCGGTGGGCGGCCGCGGCACGCTCACCGGGGCGGCGCTCGGCGCCGTGCTCGTGAACTACGGCAAGACGTATTTCACCAGCGGCGTTCTTGCGCCCTACTGGCTGTTCCTGCTCGGCGGCCTGTTCGTCGCGGTGACGCTGCTTTTGCCGCGCGGCATCGTCGGCACCGTCCATCACTGGCGCAGCGAATGGCGCCAGCGCCAGCAAGCGGAGCGCAACGCGGCCAAGCCCGGCCCGATGGCGCAGGCCGCCGCGCGCGCGGCGGAGTGAGCATGGATCAGCGCGTTACCACGGCGCTTCTGTATCTTGACGGCGTGAGCGTCTCGTTTGACGGCTTTCGCGCCCTCAACAACCTCTCCTTCACCATCGAGCCCGGCGAGATGCGCGCCGTCATCGGTCCGAACGGCGCGGGCAAGACGACCATGATGGATGTCGTAACCGGAAAAACCAGGGCGGACGCCGGAGAAGTCTATTTCGACGGATCCTATGACCTCTCCCGTCTCGATGAGACGGAGATCGCGCTGCTCGGTATCGGCCGCAAGTTTCAGAAACCCACCGTGTTCGACATGCACACGGTCGAGGATAACATGGCGCTCGCGCTCAAGGGCGACCGGCGCGTGCGCAAGACGCTGTTCTGGCGCGAGAGCGCCGCGGAGGCGCAGCGCATCGAGACCATCCTGGAGGTCATCCGGCTCACCCACGTGCGCACGCGCATCGCGGGGCTTCTGTCGCACGGTCAGAAGCAGTGGCTGGAGATCGGCATGCTGCTGGCGCAAGATCCGAAGCTCCTGCTGGTGGACGAGCCGGTCGCCGGCATGACCGACGCCGAGACGCAGCAGACCGTCCACCTGCTCAAGGAGATCAACCGCGATCGCACGGTGGTCGTGGTCGAGCACGATATGACCTTCGTGCGCGAGCTGGGCGTAAAGGTCACCTGCCTGCACGAAGGCTCGGTGCTGGCGGAAGGCACGATCGATCAGGTCTCGCAGAACGAGCGTGTCGTCGAGGTCTACCTGGGGCGGTAAGGCAGCATGCTGCGGGTGAACGCTATCGATCTCTATTACGGCGCGGCACAGGCGCTGCGCGCGGTGTCGCTCGCCGCCGAGCCCGGCAAGGTGACCTGCGTGCTCGGGCGCAACGGCGTCGGCAAGACCAGCCTGCTCGATGCGCTTGCCGGCCAGCATCCGATTCGCAGCGGCACCATCATGCTCGACGGTTCCGACATCACGCGCCTGAGCCCCAGCGAGCGTGCACGTCAGGGCATCGCCTATGTTCCGCAGGGGCGTGAGATTTTTCCGCTGCTCACGGTGGAGGAGAATCTCAAGACCGGGTTTGCGCCGCTCAAGCGCGAGGATCGCTCCATCCCCGACGATGTGTTCTCTCTCTTCCCGGTGCTCGGCGACATGCTGGGGCGCCGCGGCGGCGATCTCTCCGGCGGGCAACAGCAGCAGCTGGCAATCGGGCGGGCGCTCGTCATGCGGCCGCGGCTTCTTCTGCTTGATGAACCAACGGAAGGCATCCAGCCCTCGATCATCAAGGACATCGGCCGCGCCATCGCCTATCTGCGCAATCTCGGGCGGATCGCGGTCGTGCTGGTCGAGCAGTATCTCGACTTCGCGCGCGAGCTCGGCGACCATTTCGCGGTCATGGACCGCGGCGCGATCGTCTATTCCTGCGGCCGCGATACCATGGACGAGGCCGCGCTCAGGCGTGCCATGGCAATCTGAGCGATTTGCAACGATGAAGGTCCGGCCGCTACCTCTGCAGCAGATCCTTGCCGCGAACCGCGCGTGCGGAAAGCTCGCGCTGGCGGTGAAAGCAGCCAACGGCGTCACCCGCCGCGCGCACGTGCGCGAGGAAGGCCCGCTGCGCGTGCGCTGCCCGGGGCCGCCGGCCCCGGAGCTGGAAGCCGTCATCATCAACACGGCAGGCGGCGTGGCAGGGGGAGATCGGCTCACGCTCGAAGTTTCGGTGCAGGAGGGCGCGCATCTCATGGTCACCACGGCGGCAGCCGAGAAGGTCTACCGCAGCATGGATGCCGCCGCCGTCATCGACATCCGTCTCGACGTGGGTGCCGGCGCCTCGCTGGCCTGGTTGCCGCAGGAGACCATCCTTTTTGACGAAGCGCGGCTTGCTCGCGCAATCGATGTCGAGCTCGCGGACAATGCGCGGCTCGTCCTGGTCGAGGCGCTCGTGTTCGGCCGCTCCGGCATGGGGGAGATCGTGCGCACCGGCCGATTGTGCGACCGCTGGCGCATTCGCCGGCATGGGCGGATCGTGCATGCCGAAGCGCTGCGTCTCCAGGGCGAGATTGCCGTCAGGCTTGAGGAAGGCGCGGTGGCCAACGGCGGTCGCGCGCTGGCTACCGTGCTGATATTGCCGGGAGATGAGACGATGGCGGCGGCCGTGCGCGCGCTCATGCCTCGCCTGCGGTGCGAGGCCGCGGCTTCGGCCTGGAACGGCAAGCTGGCGGCGCGCTTGTGTGCCGCGGACGGCGCCGCGCTGCGCGACGATCTCCGCGTGATATTGAGCGCGGTCGGCGGCGTGTCACTGCCGCGGCTGTGGTTGAACTAGCTGCAGGCAGGTCATGAATCTCACCCCGCGCGAAAAGGACAAGCTGCTTGTTTCCATGGCCGCGATGGTGGCGCGGCGCCGGCTTGAGCGCGGAGTCAAGCTCAATCACCCGGAGAGCGTGGCGCTGATCACCGATTTCATCGTCGAAGGTGCGCGCGACGGCAAGACCGTTGCCGAGCTCATGGAGGCGGGCGCGCATGTGCTCACCCGGGCTCAGGTGATGGACGGGATTGCCGAGATGATTCACGAGATCCAGGTCGAGGCCACATTCCCGGATGGGACAAAGCTGGTGACGGTGCATGAGCCGATCAGGTGATCGCTGACGCGCGCAGGGGCGTGTTTGCCCTGACACACGACTACTTCACCGCTGGCGGTGCCCAGGCACAGGAGGTTGACAATGATCCCCGGCGAGAAATTCATCGCGCAAGGCGAGCTCGAGCTCAACGGCGGACGCAAAACAGTAACGCTGACGGTCACCAATGCCGGCGACCGGCCGATCCAGGTCGGCTCGCATTATCACTTCTTCGAGACCAATCCCGCGCTCAAGTTCGAGCGCAAGAAGGCGCGCGGCATGCGCCTTGACATTGCCGCCGGCACGGCGGTGCGTTTCGAGCCTGGTCAGGCCCGCGAGGTAACGTTGGTGGCGCTCGCGGGAAAGCGCACGGTCTACGGCTTTCGCCAGGAGATCATGGGGAAGCTTTGACAGATCCCGGTATCGCCAAGCCTGCTGTCGCGATGCACGTGGCGCGGAGCCGGTGGCTTGTGCGGGCTTATGCGACGCGCACGTCACAAATAAGCAGCGGGCAAGCCGAGGCTTGCCCGCCGAGCTCAAAGGTCCGCTGTGGAGAACAAGAAGCCTTCATGAACCAAGTCGGGTCAATCGTTTGCACAACCGACCAAGCCGGTCTCTCGAGGCAGCCACCTGTTACCGACGTGAACGCTACGAGCTGGAGGTATCTTAGCCGCGCCCGGGCGCAATTCAATACACGCACGCAGGCGGCGGCTGTGGAAAGCGGGAATTACTCATGACCAAAATCACGCGTTCGCTCTACGCCGACATGTTCGGGCCGACCACCGGCGACCGCGTGCGGCTCGCCGACACCGACATCATCATCGAGGTGGAAAAGGATTTTTGCAGCTATGGCGAGGAAGTGAAATTCGGCGGCGGCAAGGTGATCCGCGACGGCATGGGCCAGAGCCAGATCAGCAACCGGCAGGGCGCCGTCGACACCGTGATTACCAACGCGCTGATCCTCGACCACTGGGGCATCGTGAAAGCAGACGTCGGTCTCAAGGGCGAGCGCATTGCAGCCATCGGCAAGGCCGGCAATCCCGACATCCAGCCCGATGTGACCATCGTCATCGGGCCGGGCACCGAGGTGATTGCCGGAGAAGGAAAAATTCTCACTGCCGGCGGCTTCGACACGCACATCCACTATATCTGCCCGCAGCAGGTGGAGGAGGCGCTGATGTCCGGCGTCACCTCTATGCTGGGCGGCGGCACCGGCCCCGCGCACGGGACGTTTGCGACCACCTGCACGCCGGGACCATGGCACATCGGCCGCATGATCCAGGCCGCCGACGGCCTGCCAGTCAATCTCGGCTTTGCCGGCAAGGGCAACGCGTCCCGGCCGGCGGCGCTCGAGGAAATGGTCAAGGGCGGCGCCTGCGCGCTCAAGCTGCATGAGGACTGGGGGACGACGCCGGCCGCCATCGACTGCTGCCTCTCGGTCGCCGACGACCACGACGTGCAGGTCATGCTGCACTCCGACACGCTCAACGAATCGGGCTTCGTCGAGGATACGATTGCGGCGTTCAAGGACCGCACCATTCATGCCTTTCACACCGAAGGCGCTGGCGGCGGACATGCGCCCGACATCATCAAGGTTGCGGGGCTGGCCAACGTGCTGCCCTCGTCCACGAATCCCACGCGGCCGTTCACGCGCAATACTATCGACGAGCACCTCGACATGCTCATGGTGTGTCACCACCTCGACCCCTCGATCGCCGAGGATCTGGCGTTTGCCGAAAGCCGCATCAGAAAGGAGACCATCGCCGCGGAGGACATCCTGCACGACATCGGCGCGCTCTCCATGATGTCCTCCGACAGCCAGGCCATGGGCCGGCTCGGCGAGGTGATCATCCGTACCTGGCAGACCGCCGACAAGATGAAGAAGCAGCGCGGGCGGTTGAGGGAAGAGAAAGGCGACAACGATAATGTGCGCGCCAAGCGCTACGTCGCAAAATACACTATCAACCCGGCGATCGCGCACGGCGTGGCGAAGCACATCGGCTCGGTGGAGAAGGGCAAGCTCGCGGATCTCGTCATCTGGTCGCCCGCTTTCTTCGGAGTGAAGCCCGACTGCATCATCAAGGGAGGCAGCATCATTGCCGCGCCGATGGGCGATCCCAATGCCTCCATCCCGACCCCGCAGCCCGTGCATTACCGGCCGATGTTCGCCGCATTCGGCAAGGCGCTGACCGCTTCGTCGGTGGTGTTCGTATCGAAGGCCGCGCTCAAAACGGGGCTGCGGGGAAAGCTCGGCGTCGAGAAGAAGCTGGTCGCGGTGGAGAACACGCGTGGCGGCATCTCCAAGAAGAGCATGGTGCACAACAGCGCCACACCCCGTATCGAGGTCGATCCGGAAACCTACGAGGTGCGCGCCGACGGCGAGCTGCTCACCTGCGCGCCCGCCGAGGCGCTGCCGATGGCGCAGCGCTACTTTCTGTTCTAGAATGGCATGATGCCCGACGGCGACACCAAAACCCGCGAAGACCCCGCCAACGAATAACCGATGCTGCGGGTCTGTTCAGTCGCGCGCACAGGAGAGATGGACGAGGCCCGCGTCATCGACCGCATCGTGCTCGATGCGAGCGAACGCCATCGGCGGCGGATTGTGCTCACGGCCGAGGGCGGCACGTCGTTCCTGCTCGATCTGCAGCAGGCGGTCGTCCTGCGCGACGGCGACGGGCTGGTGCTGGAGGACGGCGCGATCGTGCGGGTTGCGGGCCGGCGCGAGCCGTTGATCGAGGTCACGGCGGAAAGCCCGCATCAGCTCGCCCGTCTTGCCTGGCATATCGGCAATCGCCACACCGATGTGGAGATCGCGGGCGAGCGGCTGCGCATTCGCCGGGATCACGTGCTGGAAGAGATGCTGCGCGGCCTCGGCGCAAGCCTCTCCCCCGTCGAGGCGCCTTTCGATCCGGAGCCGGGCGCGTATGGGCATGAGCACCCGCACAGCCGCCATGCTGAAGAGAGCTGAGGAGCCGCGGGGCGAGGGCACGCCTTGCCCGCTCGACGCGAGCGCTCTCTACCGCCTGATGACATGG
>Ga0306924_10000756_pt1 | contig 28084 bp, 25 predicted proteins | sample sta12Can44000111_FD_203756 | JGI IMG/M metagenome (GOLD analysis project Ga0306924, IMG submission 203756) | Lab enrichment of tropical soil microbial communities from Luquillo Experimental Forest, Puerto Rico - statanox.12C.anox.44.000.111 (v2)... | ecosystem: Environmental > Terrestrial >... | reverse complement strand
CGGCCCCAGACGAAGCCGTCTTTGACCGCTCCGGAAAACGGGTGCACGCTCCATTCGGCCGGCTCGGCCGGCACCACGTCGAGATGCCCGTGGATCAGCAGTGCGCCACGCGAGCTGTCCGCTCCCGCGAGGCGGGCGAACACATTGCCGCGGCCGGGTGCACCGGATTCGACGTATTGAGGCTGATAGCCGACCTCTTGGAGCTGCTCGGCGACCCAGTGCGCGCACTCGGCCTCGCCTCGCGTGGTCTCGGGTTCGCCGGTGTTGGTGGTGTCGAACCGGATCAACCTGCTGACAACCTCGACCACATCGTCGCCGAGATTGGTCCGGGGCTCCGTCGCCCCGCTGTCAAGGGTCACAACCCCCTTTCCTACCACTGCCTGGGCCGCCTCGTCGGCGAGCTGGCTTGGGTCCGCGCGGGCGGATCCGATAGCCTTAGCTGCCAACTCTCGTTTGGTCTTGTCCGAGTGGCGGAATGGCAGACGCGCTAGCTTGAGGTGCTAGTGCCCTACTAATGGGCGTGGGGGTTCAAGTCCCCCCTCGGACACAACCGGCGACACGACTCAAGTCGGCCGTCGCCTTGATTCGTCGCAGATGGGGGTCGTAATCAAGACGCAGACCCAGGCTCGCGTACACCTGAGCGCGTTCCAGCCCGGTTGCCTCACCAAGCACTGCTGACAGCCCGCCCAACTCCTCGACCAACTCGCTGATCTGTGCGGCAGACATGGCGCAGGGTCTCTCGGCTCGCTCAAGAAGGGCCTTCAGCTCGTCGCGCTCGGCGGTGCGGCGAAGCAATGCCGCGGTCAAATCCTCAACGGCCACACCAGACTCCACTGCGGCAACCAAAGCAGCAACCTTGCCATTCGCCTCGCTGAGCTGGCGCCGCAAGGCGGCGTAGCCGGCTCCCGCTGCCGGGTCCACCTCCTGCCCGCGCGCCAGGTCTTCCAGATCGGCCAGGGTTGCGATCCATTCGTCGAGTCGAGGTGTCACGGCGTCCTCGCGGAGGTAGACCGTACGCGGGTGATCAGTCAGTTCCGCCGGTACGGAACGCGACCTACCCAGCTCGCAACGATAGAGGATGCGGGTTGCTCGCTTCCCCACCCGGGCGGCGCCCTGCATCCGCCGTCCACATATGGCACAGAACAGCAGCCCGCGAAGCGCGTACGGCATCGTCGATTCTCTGCTGCAGACGAGACCGGGACCACGCCGCGCCTGCGTGCGAAGACGAACAGCCTGAGCCAAATCTTCAGGGATCAGCGCTTCGTGTGTGCGGCGGTCCGGTGCGATCCAGTCTGCCTGATCACGCCACCGCATACGTGTCTCATACCCGGCAGCGACATCCTCAGGGTCGACCAGGACCTCGTATTTCTCCTGCTTGCCCCAAACGCGGACACCGAGATATGTCGGGTTGTCGAGTATGGCGCGGATCGCCGAATGAGACCAACCTCGCGGGTCACGGTGACGATTCCGCGCCGGGTCATACTGGCTCGGTGACGGCACACCATCGTCAGTGAGCCGTTGCGCAATGTAGCGCAGGCCCGCGCCGTCCGCGTACATGCGGTAGATCCGCTCGACGACCGAAGATGTTGCGGGGTCAGGTTCAAGCCGGCGAAGTCGCTGACCAAGATTTGCCTTGGCAACGTTCGGGTGCGGGCCGGCATCGACAAGCCGGTAACCGTACGGTGGTCGACCACCGAGATATCTGGCCGTGTCCTGCGCGAGTGCCGACATCGCCGCACGGACACGCATCTGGATTCGAGCGCGCTCTCCCTTGCTCATGCCGCCGAAAAGAGTCATCACTAGGTCGTGTGCCTCGGAGCCGGGATCGACCGCTCCGCCGACCTCGGGCACCCACAGGCCGACTCCGTAGTGCGTGAGCACCGGGAAAGTGAGCGCGAACTGCGGCCCGTAGAATGCACGGGCGGGTTCCCCGATCACTACGGCATCGAAACTACGGTCACTAGCGGCGACATCGGCAAGGAGACGTGATGCCTCTGGCCTGCGCTTCCACGGCAGCGAACGGCTCTGTCCCACATCGAAGTAGTCAGCGGCGAGGACTCCGCCGTGCGGAGTGATCAGGTCCATGGCACGCCGCTTCTGCCAGCTGCGGCTCGCCTCCGGGTCTTGAGCGTCCTCCGTGCTCACTCGGCCATAGAAGGCGAACCTCAGGCTCACGCCACTCCCCTCCCTGATCCAAGCATCCGGTCCCGCACAGCCATTATGACGTGTACCAGCGCGCGGTTGGCCTCGCGCGGAAGTCGATAGTGGTCGGGCACGACAATTTCAACACCCTCCTGTGACATGGTCGGCGCATCGAGTCGAGCGCCGCACTCGGAGCCAGAATGTGCTGTTCGGGAGTTGTCAGTCATCGGGTCCCCCTGGCGGATACGATTGTTCGTCACGGGCTTGGCGACGGGCCTCTACCAGTCCGATGCGGCGGGTGTCGATGTGTTGGAGGGCGGCAGAGTAGACGAGGGTGCGGTCGCCGGGGGTGGCGTGTCCGGCACGGTCGAACTCCCACCACACTTCGTCGCTTTGCTCGGCTAGATCGAATGGCGAATAGTGTTGTGGCGAACAGCCTTTGGCGGCGTGTTGTCGACTCCAGGTGGCGCGGATGGCACGGAGTGCTCCCATGGTGACCGAGTAGCGGCGGGATTTGGTGGTGACGTGTCCCCGGTAGCCCAGGGTGTGTAGCCAACGCCCGATCCCCACCAAGGCATCGATACCGAGGGTGTGGGCTTGGTCTGCCAGGTGGGCGATGGTGGTCAGGATCGCCCGGACGTGGTCGGTGACGTCCAGGCCCCCGATGGCTTCAGCGGATAGGCGGCGAGCAGCGATACCGAAGTCTTGTAGGGATTTCGTGACATATTTGGCCAGGTATCCGGCGACTCGGCGCGGCGACGTCCGACTCATGGCGACGTGTGTGTCTGATTCTGTTGGGACCGCATGGTTTTGGATTCCCAGTGGCTGGGTATCGATCTGCGTGCCGAACCGGACCACCAGTGGCGCAGTGTCGTGAGACTTGTTGGGGTTGTCGGATTGGCGGTTGGTGTCGGGGTGCAGGACGTCGAGAGTGACGGTGCGGGCAGCCTGCTGGATAAAGGCGGCGAGTTCGGCGGCAGACACCGGCGACTCCCAGACAGGGCCGGTTGCCGAACGGGGCTCCTCACCACCACATGTGGCGGCGGGGCCGTGATCGTTGTGGTCACGTGAGCCGGCGGCGGCGGTACCGGTGGGATCGTCGGGTGGATCGAGCCGGATGAGAGCGTGGATGTGGGGGATGGCGCGGGCCTGCATTTCGACGACCTTGATGAAACTGGCTTTAACCGAACCAGGTGCAATGCCAGCAGCTTTGAGGTGTTTGGCGAGATTGCGTCGTAGGGCGATGGTGAAACGCCGCCATAGTTCGGGCAGGTGCCATGTGAACATGACGTGCCCCAGGTAGTCGTAGCACTCGGCGCACAGCGGTTGCCCGACCGTGGTTTCCGTGCGGTCGTGGATGGTGCTGCACCACAGGGGTTTTCCGTGTGGGCATCGCTTGTGGCCACCCATCGTCCTGTGGTCACGGCAGACGCTGCCTGTGCCGCCATGGACCGGGCCGAAGCTGGGCGCGGTCAACGTGGCGAATACCTGGGGCCGGTCGGCCACGGCGGGGGTGATGTTGTGGCGTCCTCCGGTGGTTCCTGCGACGACAAGTTGCCAAGTGTCACGGGCGTACAGGTCTGAGCAGGAGGGGCAAACGGTGGCGCGGCGGTTGTTGCACCGCATCCACACGATTCTTTCGCGGCCGAACTCGTCGGTGCCGATGAGTTGGATCGGGTTGGCGCAGAAACCGACTGATCCGGCGCGCCGCCACCAGGCGTCGAATCCCGGCGAGCAAGCGCGGCGTACCATCTGCGTGATCACGCGGTGGTGGTCGATGTCGGCGGGAAGACCCGGCAGCGCGATTGCCGGGCTCCGTGCCTCGTGGACGGCGCTCACTGGCGCCCCGCACGGTTGCCGCTGTCGCCGTCTGTGCCGGTGGTGTTCTCGCTGTCGGCCTCCCTAGCCTGGGATGAGCGTGTGCGCAACGCGGGGAAGGCGCGCACCAGATAGGCGATATCGGCGTCGGTGACCCAGAAGGCGCGCACGCGGACCGGGTGGGCGGTGCCATCGATCATCACGTAGCCGACCCCGCGTGTGCCGTCGGGGATCAGATCGCATTCGGCCCCGGCATCGCGGGCACCTTGGCCGAGGACCATGGCGGTTTGCGATGCCTCGGTCAGCCGCAACCCGATCCGCACCGTGAAAAGCTGCCGCACGGGCAGGGTGTCTTTGGACGGGTCCTGCACCGCCGCCACCACCGAGATACCCACCGCGCGGCCTTGCGAGAGCAGCAGCCCTAGCAGTTGTTCGATTTCGGCCTTGATCTTGCGGTCGGTGACGTAGGCGGTCAGAGCCGCGATTTCATCGATGACGACCACGAACAACGGATCAGCCGTGGTCGGCGTGTGTAGGCGGGCGTGCCCGCGTAGCCGGTTGGCGCGTTCATGCATCAGCGTGACCAACGCTCGCAGCAGTTCCAGGGTTTGGCCGGTGGCGTCGTGGGCGAAGAACGAAAACATCGACGCACCGGGACCGAGTTCCATGCCGCCCTTGGGGTCGATCACGCACAACCTGACCCGCCCGGTCTTCACATCCGGGGCTAGACCGGCGATCAGTGACCACAACACACTGCCCTTACCCGCGCCGGTGGCTCCAGCCACCAGCAGGTGATGCCCGAGGATCGGCAGCCGCCACACCCCCCGGTTCTCGGTGACCCCGACACCGATGGCCAACAAGTCCACAGTCGCACCGGGTTCGGGCATCGGCAGGGCGACGGGTTCGGCGAGCACATCGCCGCGCATGATGGTGATCCGGATTTCACCGGGTGCGGTGGCGATGATGGTGATCCGGTCGGCCGTCCACGCGGCGGCCAACGCGTCGGCTTGGCGCTGCCAGTGGCTGATCGATTGGCCAGTGACCACCCGCACCGCAAGTATGTCGGTGTGGTCGCCGATATGCACCCCGAGTAATGCTGGAATAAGTTGGCGGTCACCGAGTTTGGCAGTTAACCCGTGCAGGCTGCAGATGTGTTCCCAGCGGCGCCGGTAGCGCCACCAGGTCTGCGCGTTGTGGGTGGGCGGATCGATCACCCACCGCTGCAGACTGTTCTCGTCGACGAATCCCCACAGCGCGTACAACGCGATGAAACCTACGAGGGTGAGGAATCCGGCGTTTATGCCCTGCCAGCACGCCACGCCGGCCGCGACAGCGACCGGGGCGCCGAGCAGCGGGAACCTTGCACCCCACCACAGCAGCCGCCCGGCCGCTACCAGGATTGACCAGATAAGTTCACCGACCCAATCCTCACCAGAGGATTGGGTGTTGTTCTTGTTGTTTGTGCTCGACACGACCATTTCTGCCTTTCATGAAAAAGAATGTGGGAGTGGGGAAACCACCCCGGCAGCGCTCAAAACCAACGTGAGCAATTAGTGGTCGCCGGGATGGTTCCCTGGCGGTTACGGGCGCGGCGTGGAACCCGGCTTGCCACCCTCGGTGGTGGTGATCGTCTCGGCGCGGAACGCAATACCGCTGCGGCCGTCCTGCGACCACGGCAGTGCCACCAAACCAGTCACCGATACCTGCTGGCCCACGGCGACTTTCGGTGCACCAGGCACGGTCACAGACAACACATCCCCGCCATCGACGTCCAGCGCCATCAACTGCACCGTATGCAGCACCGCGCCCGTGGCCTTATCGATCTTGGGCTGCCCGGTGCCGAAATCGGTTCGCGGCTCCGGGTTTTTCGTGCACATGAACGACACAGCACTGGTGTCGATTTTGAGTTTCATCTGTTCTGTCCTTTCCGATCGTTGTCACCGATGTGTAGTGACTGGATCTAGGACAGCGCGATCGGGCGGAGCGGCGATAGCGGCTGCTAGGAACAGCAAGGAACACTGCGAACGCGCAGATATGCCCGGGCCTGCGGCGTTGTTCATGCATGATCGTTGTATGGCCTTGACCGACCCTGCTCGCCGCCAGAGCGGACTACGGGTTCATCATGCGCGCGAGGACGCCAAGATGAGCCTGAACGATCTGGCGGCCAGAGTCGAGAAGGTCCGCAAGCAGCGCGGCGACACACCACCGGAGCGGGCTACGTTGCGCCAGCAGATCGTTCGGATCGAAGGCGGCGGCAGTGCGGGGCCGATGTGGCGAGGCGACCTCGCCGAAGCGTTAGGCATCGATCCTGCCGAGCTGTTCGGGCTGACAATCGAAACCAGTTTGCCGCGCCCACTTCTGCTGCAGCTTCCGGTTGACCGTGATGTCCTGACCGTGATCGCTGACCAGCGCGCAGTCCACGTCCGGGCCGAACATACCTTCGGCCCGGAGTACGCCCAGCCGCTGGTGGAACGCGATTTGCAGACCGTGGAAGCGCTCATCAAATCCACGCCCGCCGAGCTGCGCACCCAGGTACGCGAGGTAGCAGGAACCATCGCCGAAGTCGCCGGCTGGATAGCGCAAGACCTCGGCGACCACCCCAAAGCGCGGGAACTGACCGATCGAGCCACCGATCACCTACGGGCCGCCGCCCCTGAACTGCGCGCCATGGTCTGGATGCGCAAATCCAACATCATCGCCAGCCAGGACCCCGACCTGGCCGTCGAACTCGCTGCCGATGCCGCACGATTGATCGACGGCCACGAAGTAGGACGGCTGCAAGCCAGCATCGCCCGTCAACAGGCCCTCGCTGCGATCGCCAACGAGGACAAACGCGGGTTCTTGCGTCACGCCGCGCATGCACTCGAACTCGGCGATATCGACCCCGCCGTCGATGATCGCGCCACCTACGCCCACGCTGGGTTCGTCGCCAGCGATATCGCCGCGGGATACCTGGAACTGGGCCACCCACGGCAGGCCGTCGAGCTGCTCACCCGGCACCGACCGTCCTGGACCTCTCATCAGCATCGCGACCGGGCCGTCGCCGACATCCGGCTACTGCACGCTCTCGTTGTGATCCGCGAGTATCAACTCGCCTGCGCCCACGCCGCCGAAGCCCTGCGCGGCTACTTGGCAGCACCATCCCAACGCGCACGGCGACACCTTGCCAGCTGCGCGACCCTCCTGCGTGATCGGCGCCGACACGACAAAAGCCCACTGCTGCAACAACTTTTCGGACAGATCAAGGACGCAACCGAAGGAATCGCCCTATGACCGACACCGTCATCCCCAATATCACCACGGCCAGCGACCACCCCCGAGCCGATCTTGCGGTCCTGCCGGTCGGCTCGTTCGAGCAACACGGCCGCTACCTGCCACTTGGCACCGACACCCTCATTGCCGTCGCCATTGCAACCTCAATCAGCGCACATCACAACATTTTTCAGCTTCCTCCCGTCACTTTCGGCTGCTCCCACGAACATGCCGCATTCGCCGGAACTGTCAGCATCACGGCCACCACCCTGGCTGCTGTTATCGGCGACATTGCCCACTCCCTGGCCGAGCAACATGTCCGCGGGCTAATGATCGTTAACGCCCATGGTGGCAACGCTGTCCTGACCAACGTTATCCAGCAAGCCAACCACACCGGCGCACCGATCCGACTCGGCCTGTACCCCAGCCGTGACGACTGGACCGAAGCCCGCGAAGCCGCCGACATAACAAGCAGCAGCCATGACGACATGCACGCCGGTGAACTCGAAACTTCGATACTGCTGGCGGCCTACCCCGAATATCTGCGAGACGGCTGGGCTGACGCGGACCACACCGCCGACGACCGCCGCTACCTGACGACCCTCGGCATCGCCGCATATACCGACAGCGGCGTCATCGGTTACCCCAGCCGCGCCACCGCCACCAAGGGCAGAAAAACCCTCGACCACCTTGGACGCAGCGCCGAAACCCTCCTGAACATCCTCACCGCACCGCAATAGCCGACTAAGCCAGGGGCGGCGGCTACCGTCCGCTTGGCCGCTCCCGTCCGCCGCCGCCCAACAGACCGGCCAGCGCCACCCAAGGAGCCCAAGAACCGGCTCTGGCCTGCGGTATGAGAAGTCTCTGTCAGGAGGATCACCGCGCGGTCCGCGCCGAACGTGAGCGCCGCTGACGGCGCCGCCCGCCGATCCCTATGGCGGAATGGCGAGCAGACGGAACTGTCAGGCCGACTTGGTGAGAATTTTCGTTACTGGTATCAAGCATCGATCGGTGCTGATAAGGCGGTCGCCTTGTCGCCTGTCTTGGTGGTCAGAGGAGGTATCGCTGGGTGAAGGTTTCCGGTCTTAAGGCGAGCCGCTGATGTCGGGCGCCTGGTCGGTCAACGTCACGAGTCCCTCGGCGACCACGTCCATGGTGCCCTCTCTTCACTGCCTCGACGATAAGGCGACCGCGATTGTCTCCACAGTTCCCGACCCTCCGTCGACTCGGACCACGTCGCCGCTGACCAGTCGCTTCGTGCCGATCTTGGTGTTCACTATGCAGGGAATTCCGAGTTCTCGGGCCACGATCGCGCCGTGACTGAGCGCGCCGCCGATATCCACGATCACTGCCGATGCCAGCAGCATGAGCGATGCCGACGTGGGATCGGTGGTGCGGCATACCAGGATCTCGCCGGGCAGGAATTCAGCCCCGCTGTCCGATACCACTCGCAGCGTGCCCTCGACGAGGCCGCCGTTGGCCGGAATTCCTGAGACAGGTCCGTCGTAGATCTCGACTTTGTCGTGCACGACAGGCGTGGTGTCCCCTGCCAGGCTTCCGGGAGTTCGAGTTCGGCGTACAGGTCGCGGCGTTTGCGCCGGTGGGCGACCTGGGCTTTGGAGAACGTCCGCTGAAGCTGCTCCGCCTTGAAGTCCAAGGGCTCGTGGTCCTCGATGACATTGCACGCTGGCCCGAGGAAGCGAAGATGGCGAGTTGGATCGATGCGGGCGCGCTCAAGCCGGTGGAGGAGATCATCGACGGGCTCGAGAATGCGCCGCGAGCACTGATCGGGCTGCTGGCTGGCGAGAACCTCGGCAAGCGGATAGTCCGCGTCGCGCCAGACCCCTTTTGATATTGGTGCTACCGCCAGTACGAAGGTCAGCCCTCGCGCGAGCCGGCCTGCTTCCCCACGCGCCCGACCTTACGTTTCGGCGGTCTCCCGGGCCCGCGACTCGGCCATCGCGTGCTGGGCCTTGCCATCCTTATCCTCCTTGCGGAAGTACTTGAGCATTGTGTCGGCGGCGTTTTTGCCGGGCATGCCGTTGATTCCCGCGATCGGGTGGGTACCAGACCCAGTGAGCCACAACCCGGCCACCGGGGTGCGGTAGCCGGACAGCCCCGGCGCCGGACGGCGCGGGCCGAATCGGGTGATGATCGGATCCACGTGGTAGACGTTTCCGTCAATCGCGGAGAACCGCTGGGCAATGTCCGGCTGAGCCAACGGCCGACGGGCGACCTCCAAGGTGTCGACGCCCTTGTAGTAGTGCGCGCTGTCCCTGATGACCGTCTCGGTGATCTCGTCGCGGGCCTTGTCCCAGCCGATCTTCGGGTCGGCGGGGGTGAGGCCGGACCAGAACCAGAACATGTCGCAGCCGGGGGGCGCCATCGACTTGTCGAATGCGCTCGGGGCTAGCGCCAAACCGGGTACGTGCTGCGGTACCTCACCCCGGGCGCAGTCCCGCGCGGCCTGCAGCGTCTCCTGGTAGTCGTGGTAGGAGTTGCACGGCAACCGCAGGTCCAGGCCGTCGCCGCGCCACTTCTCGTGCGCCGGCATGGTGATCTCGCCGGAGAGCGCGACGTTCAGCTTGTAGTCGCTGATCCCCCGACCCTTGGTCGGGATGTGGTCCACCCGATTCTGCAGCTTCTCCGCCAGCACGCCGCGCGGCAGCAGATGCTTCAGCGTACTGGCCGGGCTGAACGCGGTAAGCACTGCGCGTCGGGCGTGGATCTCCTCACCGGTGCCCTTGATCCGTACACCGGTGACCCGGCCATTGTTCACGATCAGCTCGTCGACGGGCGCGCCGCAGCGGACGCGGCCGCCGTGCTCCGCGATGCAGTCGATGAGGGCCTTCGGGAACGAGCCGGTGCCGCCTTCGAACATGGCGACGCCGTACTTAGAGAGCACTCCGAGGTAGATGAGCGCCCAGCCGCCGAGGTCGGCATTGAACGGCATGAACGGCAGCCCGATGAGAAGCGCCGCCTTGATCACGTCGTGCTCGAAATACTCGTCTAATGCCTCGGCGTGTGAGGAGGTCGCCCAGTTCGCGATCGCCAACAGCTCCTTGCGCCCCTTCGCCGCCGCCTTCGCCGTCCTGAGCACCGCGGACAGCGCGGGCCGGGTGGGGTGCGTCTGCATCATCGGCAGGCCGATGGCGACCGCCGAGTCGATCACCCGGTACAGCTCGATCAGCGCCTCGGCGTCACGCGGGGAGAAGTGCTTGAGCTCCTCGGCGGTGCGCCGCGGGTCCCGCCACAGCGCCAGCGACGAGCCGTCGTAATTCAGTTGCACGTGAGCCGGGTCGATCACTCGCTGCTTGAGCCCGTAGCGGGAGTCGAGCTTGAGGTCCTTCACGATCGAAGTGGTGCGCAGCAGCGACGCCTGCAACGACGCCTCGTTGATCGTGTACTCCGGGGCCTCCGGGGCCATCGGGTTGGTCGAGGTCATGCCGCCCGGAGTCTTGTATGCCTCGACCACCAGAACATCCAGCCCGGCCTTGGCCAGATACGCCGCCGACACCAGCCCGTTGTGGCCCGCTCCGACGACCACCACGTCCGCCGAACGCAACGTCGAGTTCATTTGTAATCCTCTCTATTTCGGGTAATCCCGGCGCCCATGCGAGCTCCTCCTAGGGCCGGTGGGTTGTAGTGCTGGTCATCGGTGGGTGCGGCGAGTCTTCAGCACGTGCTGGAAGCGCTGGTACCAGGTCTCCTGGTAGGTGCAGTGAGCCACCCGTCCGACCGCGTCGGTCCAGCGATAGAGGCTGTCGATGAAGGTGTTGTTGGGCCATGACGGCAGGTGGGCCATGGCGAGGGCCTCACCGTGAAAGATGTGCGTGACCCCTACCTCGTCGCGGGCGACTACGACCTGCCGCGTTGCACCACCAATGTCTGGGTGGCGCTCGAGCACGGTGCGCTGCACGGACGTCAACTGTCGCTCTTCGCCGTCGACGACGACGTAGCCGAAGTAATGGAGAGGCCCGTCCGCAGGAAGGGTGAAGTGGCTCTTCCAGATGGGGGGCGGGTCGCCGGCCGGGTCCTCGAACCCGACTTGGTTGAACATCAGGTCCGGCCCGAAGCACATCGGCGTCCAGCCGACCGGCGGGTAATCGTTTGGGGCCTCGGTGCGGACCTGGCGCCAGGACCGGTCACGGATGGGGTAGCAGTCGACGCTGTAATTGGCCTCGCCCAGGGTCAACGTCCCGGTGCAGTGCATGAACTGCTCGCTCCCGCCAGGCGCTGCGGCCCGGTCGCTGTCGCGGTCCTCACCAGGCATGACGTGGCCGCGGACCAGCAGCGACGTGATCGCGGTAAGCCGAAGGTCGAAACTTACGTCGCGCTCGATGCTGCGGTAGCTCACATCGACCGCCGATCCGGGCTCCGTGAACTCGATCCGCAGGCCGTTCTGGGTGGTGAAGGAGTTGGCGGTCATAGTCGGCCACGGCATCGTGTTGCGGTAGTCGATGTGCTCGCAGTCCAGGGGGCGTTGGTTGTCGAGGCCGCGGAATAGGCAGACCCCGCCGGAACACAGGCCATACACCGGTTGTGCGCGCAGGTAGATGAATGCGGAGAGGGCCTGCTGCGGGATGGAGAAGCCGAAATAGTGGGTGTGGATGGTCAGCCCGTCCCAGTCCGCGCCGTCGGGCGTCGGCAGGATCAGGTCCGTTTCCGGTGGTTGAGTCGATACCTTCATCGGGTCTCCTTGGGGGTGCTCGGGGAGAGGTGGAATCAGTCGGTTTGGATGACAGTCACCTGCTGAGCAGGTCAAGCGTGCGATAGTCGTCGACGGCCGCGACGAAACGCTCCGCGAGCGGGATGCGCACCGCCGCCGGCTGCATTTCGTCCGGCACAATCGCGTACATGGCGCCATAGAGGGCACTGGTTGCAAATAAGCTCCACGCCTGGCCCCATGGCTGGCTCGGGCCTCCCCGGGCCTGCTTGCGGGCGAGGTAGTCGCGCATCAATTCTTCGGCGTGGGCTCGGCGATCCTCCACGCTCAAGGCGCTGATCATGAACAGTGCGACGTCACCGGCCCAGGAGCCGAACCGGGCGAACTGCCAGTCCAAGAATCGTGGGCAACCCTCACCGTCGACATAGACGTTGGTGACGTTGGCGTCGCCGTGGCTCAGCGATCGAGGCCCGCCGTCCTCAAGTTGCCACATCCGCTCCAGCGCGACAGCGGTTCGCTCCCGATCCGCGAACACCCGCGCCATGGCCTCGCCCTGGAGCCGGCCGGTGTACTCCGCCCAGTGATCAGTCCGGAAAAGCCCGCGCATCACGGGGCGCAGCGGCGAGGGCGCGGTCATCCAGCCATGGTCGGCGGCAGTGCGGGCATGCCATTCGGCCATTGTGGCCAACCCGTCGGCCACGAGGTCCACCTTCAACGGCGCCAGCGGGTCGAGGAATGTACCGCGAGTCGCTCGCAGGTCCGCCAGCACGACGATCCCTTGGTCGTGCTCCAGATCGACGCCGGCGTAGTAACAGGCCGGCAGCCCGGCGGACAGCTCGGGCGCCAGGTCGCGGTAGAAGTAAGATTCGGTCTGGTAGCCGGAGGCCATAGCGGGCCGAAGCTCCGGGGTAAATCCACCTTTGATACACAGTCGGCTCGGCAGTTCCGGCGCCGGTTGGGTTTGCTCATACTCGGCCGTCACGAACACCTTCGTCGCAGTGCCCCATATGACGTTGTCTACGCTCAGTCTGCGCACCTGCAGGCCTGGACGCTGCAGCGACAGTGCGGCGCTCAGCCAGTCGGCTGTGACGTCGGACACCTCCAGTGGCAGCTGGCTCATAGCCCTCCCGTCGTCGAAGGTTGATCACCTGTGCCGCGAACCACCAGGCGGTTCGAGTGGTCCCGAGCCGGCACGCGGACACTATACAACGAATCGAACTTAGTACGGTACTACGTTCGATCACCCGCCGCGTCAACAGTGAAGGGTGGCGACAAGCCCACCCTGCGGAGGTTGTCGGTCGAACTGGACGTCACACATACCGCGATCTGCCGGCCATGTCAGCGGGAAGAAGAGCTGCTCGACCTCGTAGTTGACCAGTCGGTTTGGGGCTCTTTCGGAGGGCAACGTCAGGGCTCCGACGTCTAGTTGGCGTCCGCCTGGCTGCGCCAGGCGAGAAGTCCCTCCAGGAGCCGGTCCAGCCCGAACTCAAAGGCCTCGTTCGAGAATCGACTGGAGAACTCGGCCGCGGCGTCGATGAGCGCGGGATAGCGTTCTGATGGCAGGGATTTGACTCGGGCGAGGTCCTGTGTCTGCCGGCCGGCAGGATCCCCCGCCGTCGCCGCGAAGCCGACCACATAGCTGTACAGGGCGCTAAGTGATGTCACGGCGTCGCGTTTGGGAAAGCCGGCGGCTTCCAGCGCGCTAATTCCCGCTTCCCGGAAGTCGTCGAATGGGGCACCAGGGGTCCGTCCGCTGGCGATGACCTGCGTCGCCCCCGGATGTGCGCGCAGCGCCGAGTACAACGCGTGCAGGTAGGCGCGAATGGCGTTGGGCCACTGCGGTTGCCGGGCAGGGTCGAGCCGCACAGCTTCTAGCGCGAGACTTGTAACTCCGTCGAGGATCTCCTCCTTTGTTCGAACGTAGCCGTAGACCGTCGTGACGCCGATGCTCAATTCGGCTGCCAGCCGACGGATCGTGAGCGCTTCCATACCTTCGTCGTCGATGAGCTCCAGTGCGGTGGCCAGCACCTGCTGTCGCGAACTGGCGCGGCCGCGAGGAGCGCGGAGCCTGGGAGCTGCTTCTCCGGGGGTAGTCTGCGGCATCCTCAGGATGACCTTCCTGCGTAGGGGCGGGACCATACCTCGGCAGATGCCAAGAAGCGGGTGGGCGCGCTCTGTGCGATCGAATCTAATGGAGGGTGGGTATTGACAAGATCGAACTTAGTACGGTACTAAGTTGTCGATGACAAAGTCGTCTCAACTACGGAGGGCGCGATGACACGCTCACAGGGCAGCGCGCGGGTCCAACGGTGGCAGCCGCCACCTCGACCGGAGTGGGTGCAGCGGATCAACGCCGAGGGTGAACACCTCGATTTGCCAAGCGTCATCCCGCTCAACGCCAAGTCGCTGATCGCCACGGCAACCGAGAACACGGGTCTAAGCGACTTTGGCGAAGACGAGTGGTACCAGCCGTTCCAGGTGCTGTGCCGGTCGCTGGAGGAAGAGGCCAAGCTCACTCTGGTCGGTCGTCTGATGACGAGGCAAGAGGTGCTACTCGCCCTGGAGGCACGGCTGCGAATCGAGGACACCTACAAACAACACCCCGAGATCGATGACGAAGAGATCGTTAGTCCGCTCATGATCATCGGACAGGGTCGGAGCGGAACCTCGGCCCTGCAGAACCTGATCGCGGAGGATCCCCAGCGCGGGACCGAGCGCGCGTGGGAGGTGCAGCGGCCCTGTCCGCCACCCGAGGCGGCGACCTACCGAACGGACCCCCGTATCGGGCAGGCCGAGGGCCTGATCGGCATGTGGTCGCGAGTCACGCCCGAGCTTCGCTCGATGCACGACTTCACCGGGTGGGGCCCGGCCGAGAGCATCTGGGCCCAAGTGATCAGCTTTCGGATGCCGTGGTGGCCTGACCCACTCTGGGGGTACTTGCCCAGCTTCGTCAACTACTTCGCCGACAAGAACCTGGCGGACGGTTACCGCTACGAGAAGCGCTTGATGAAGTTGCTGCAGTGGCGCAATCCCCGCAAGCAGTGGGTCTTGAAGTCGCCGCTGGCTCTGAATCACCTGCCGACCGTTCGAGAAGCGTTCCCGGACATGGGCTTCATCTGGACTCATCGTGACCCGGTCAGAGCGGTGGCATCCGTGGTGAACCTGACCGGCACCCTGTACTGGATCCGGAGCGACCACCCGCATCAGGGCGACGACCTCAGCGTACTCACCGACTCGAGCGTCGTGGCCGGCGTGATGAGCCAGCCCATTCGCTGGCTTGAGGACGGCACGCTGCCACGGGAATGTCTGTGCAATGTCCACTACCGGGATTTCGTTCGGGACCCGATCTCGACGATTGAGCAGATCTACCGGTTCTTCGGGTCCGATATGACCGATGAGGCCCGCTCGGCGATGCGGACATACATGGAGGAACACCCGCGCAGCGGTCGCCCGGGCCATGACTACGACCTGGGTACCGCGGAGGAGATCCAGCTCGAGCGCGCGGCTTTCAAGGAGTACACGGAATACTTCAACGTCCCGGAGGAACTGTGACGACCGCCCATCAGCAAGGCGAGTATTTGTCGGCCCGCAACCCGATCGCTACCGAGACCCAGCGCAGCGTCGAGGCACAAGCGCTGGAGATCATGGAGCTGCCCGCGATGGTCAGAGCCCGCGAGCGTGCGACCGATCGGCTGCTGCTGCTCTGCCGCGACAGTGGAATCCCAACCGAAGTCGCACATCGGTTGGACATCACGATGCTCGAATGGGCCTTCCACTATGTGCTGATGGCGCTGAACTCGGACGCCAACAACCCCAAAATCGTGCGCAACTATTGGGAACCCGAGCATGAATGGTTCGGGCTCAGCGTGCCTGGCAATCGCACCTTCGGCGGCGAGAACTGGGACAACACCTACACCGTTCTTCCGGTCGACCAGTACGGCACTTTCGAGCTGCGCGGCCAACGGATGGACCCGCCCGTCGCCGACGTCTCATTCAGCATCATGGCCAACATCGGCGTGGCGCTGACACTCGACAGTATTGCCCTACAGGAACTAGACGTCGCCGAGAACGGCAGCTTCGTCATCACCATCAGTCCCGAGCCGGCCAAACGGGTGAACGGTCGCCGCAACAACCATCTGCAGACGAAGCTCGGCGCCTGCTACCTGCTCATTCGCGACACCCGCAGCGATTGGCGCCAGGTACCTAACGCTTACACCATCGAACGCCTCAGCAAGCCCCTCGCGCCGCCGCTGACCATCGAGCAGATGATCGACTACGCCGTGCAATGGACTGTGGAGGATGTCGCCTCCAACCATTGGTTCATGGTCACCCCGACGACTCCGCCGGCGAATGTGATGCCGAAGCCATTCAACACCGGCGCCATCGGTGGCTTGGTTTCGCAGGGCATCATCCAGGCACATTTCAAAATCGCCGACGACGAAGCCTACGTGATCACCCTGCCCAGTGGGGGTTCGAAGGTCCAGGTGCTGACGCTTTACGACTACTGGATGTGCGCGATGGACTGGCGCCCCACGACCAGCCTCAACACCAGTCAAAGCGCACCGAACCCGGACGGCACCTATACCTACGTGCTTTCGCACACCGACCCAGGCATCCACAACTGGATCGACACCACGGGCGTTCACGACCCGCGCATCATGAACCGATGGCACGCTATGCCCGTTGTTCCCGGCTCGGATAGCTCACTTTGGGTCCGAGGCGAGCTCGTGAAGCTCCGCGACCTGGAGAAGGCGCTCCCACCCGGCACGCCAGAGATCACGCCTCGCGGACGGAGCCAGCAGCTCGCCGAACGGGAAGCGAGCTTCCCCCTTCGCTACGTCGATCACTGAGCTCCGAGCGCCGGCTCATGCCACCCACTCAGGTTGTATCTGGCGCCGGCAGACCCTACATTGATTAAGAGGTCAAGCCGAGGATGCCACGCCACAGGCTCGTGAATGTCGTTGTAGGCGAGGAAATCACGTGCGTGCGCCGCTTGAGATTTAGCGACGCAGGCATCATCGTGCTCAGAAAATAGCGGATGAGCTTTCTCGAGGCGTTCTCGTTTACTCCTCGGAATTTTGCCTGGATTCGGACGCACGTATTCCGCTGAGTTCCTCAATCATGTACGGCCGCACCGCGCCGCCGTTGCAACGGGCGCCAGCCAGAATGCCGGCACCTCGGCAGGTCGCCTTCCCAGTCGTCGTCGGATAAAACGTTGAAATGGTCGAGATGGCGCCGCCGCTCGTAATCAATTCGGGCTACCGAAATCCAGAAGGTAGTCGCTCAGTCGGATGAGTGCGACACAGATCGACTGCCAGCAGCTCGAACCACACAGGGCCCAGAGGGGTTCGTTTATCGCAATCGCCGTAGTGATTTCAGCACCCCAGTCGCAAGATCACGACTCGTGTCGTAGGCGGACAAGTCCCCCCTCGAACACAACTTGTTAGCTAGAGATAAAGAAAATCCGCTCTGAACTCGATCCGAGTGGATTTTCTGAATTTGCTGATATCTGTTGGGCATCGCGTTGATGTCCTAAATCTGTCGTACGGCGGGAACGGCGAATATCCCATTGCGGTGCTATGCCGCGGGGTGTCACCGTGGTGCTCGTGCGGAGCGAGCACAGGACGACCGCAGAAGAGCATGACGCATTCAGCGCGCTCACATCTCTGGCAGCCGGTGAGTCTTGCGGGGCGGCTGTTTAGCTACGGGGCGCGCGGCCCGGGTCGGGTGGTGTGTCGCGCGTGCCGCCTTCGGCCTCTTGGTGCAACGATCCGGTCATGGGGGATCGACTGCGTGAAACGATGGATGGGACACTCGGCCATTTCTGGATGAATTTCGGCGATGTGTACAACCTCGACAAGGCAGCTGATGGCTACGTGCGGCTAGCCCGAAGTTCCCCCTGTAGGGCGGGTCGGAACCCTCGTTTGTGTTGATGAGCGGGCGGTTTGGGCCCAGGCGCGGTTAGATACGTAGACATGTTTTGTGCTGATATGGTCGGCGTGTCATACAGCGATATTGGTGAATAGCACCGGTAGTTGTGGTATTAAGTAGACATGTACGTGGCGCGGATTCCGAATCGGGGGTCACCGCCAGCCGTCCTGTTGCGGCAGAGCTACCGCGAGGGCGGCAAGGTGAAAAACCGCACGCTGGCCAACCTGTCGCACTGGCCCGAGCACAAGGTCGATGCGTTGGCGCGCACGCTCAAAGGGCAGCCGCCGAAGCTGGATTTGTGTGAGGCGTTCGAGATCACCCGCAGCCTGCCGCACGGGCATGTGGCCGCGGTGCTGGGCACCGCGCGGGCGCTGGGCATGGAGGAGCTGATCGACCCGGCACCGTCCCGCAAACGCGATCTGGTGGTCGCGATGCTCGTGGCCCAGGTGATCGCCCCGGGCTCCAAGCTGGCGTTCGCGCGGGGGCTGCGCGCCGAGACCGCGACCAGCTCCCTGGGGCAGATACTCGGGGTGGCCGGCTGTGACGAGGATGACTTGTATGCCGCGATGGACTGGGTGCTGGCCCGCAAGGAAGCGATCGAAAACGCCTTGGCTGCACGGCATTTAACAAATGGGACACTGGTGCTCTATGACGTGTCCTCGGCGGCGTTTGAGGGCCGCACCTGCCCGCTGGGGGCGATCGGGCACCCCCGTGACGGGGTCAAGGGCCGGTTGCAGATCGTCTACGGGTTGCTGTGCACCCCCGCCGGGATACCGGTGGCCATCGAGGTGTTCGAGGGCAACACCGCCGACCCGAAAACCCTGGCCGCCCAGATCGCCAAGATCAAGGACCGGTTCAGGCTTTCTCGGGTGTGTCTGGTCGGGGATCGCGGCATGCTCACCGATGCGCGCATCCGCGACGAGGTGCGCCCCGCGCAGCTGAACTGGCTTTCCGCGTTGCGGGCCCCGCAGATCAAGGCGTTGGTCGATGAGGGCGCGTTGCAGCTGTCGCTGTTTGATGAGCAGGACCTCGTCGAGATCAGCTCCCCGGAGTTTCCCGGCGAGCGGCTGGTGTGCTGCCTTAACCCCGTCCTGGCCGCCGAGCGGGCCCGTAAACGCCAGGATCTGTTGGTGGCCACCGAAAAAGAGCTATCCCCCATCGCCGCGGCCACCAGCCGCGCCAAACGGCCGCTGCGCGGCAAGGACAAGATCGCCCTGCGGGTCGGCAAGGTGATCAACCACTACAAGATGGCCAAACACTTCACCCTCACCATCACCGAGGACTCGTTCACCTTCACCCGCAACCACGAGGCCATCGCCGCCGAGGCCGCCCTCGACGGCATCTATGTGCTGCGCACCAGCCTGCCCAAAGACACCCTCGCCACAGACGATGTGGTGTTGCGCTACAAGGGGCTCGAAGACGTCGAGCGGTTCTTTCGCACCCTCAACAGCGAACTCGACGTGCGCCCCATCCGCCACCGGCTGGCCGACCGGGTGCGCGCCCACATGTTCTTGCGCATGCTGTCCTACTACCTGGTCTGGCACATGAAAGCCGCACTGGCGCCAATCCTGTTCGTCGACAACGACAAACCCGCCGCCGCAGCCAAACGCACCAGCCCCGTCGCCGCCGCCCAACGCTCCGATGAGGCCCTGAACAAAGCGGCCCGTAAACGCACCGACGAGGACACCCCGGTACACAGCTTCACCAGCCTGCTGGCCGATCTGGCCACCATCTGCGCCAACCAGATTCAGCCCGCCGACGACATGCCGGCATTCACCATGATCACCAGCCCCACCGCGCTGCAGCGACGGGCCCTCGAACTCCTCGACGTCTCCCACCGCCACGGCCTAGCGTAGTCAGTACACCCACACCCGCCACACCCCACAACACCAGGTCAACGCCCCAACCCGTCAACACAGCGGGGGGAACTTCGGGCTAGCCGAGGACGACCTATTCCACATCGGCACTTTGCGCACTCGCCAGTACAACAGCGAGTTCGGCACAAACCGCGAGCGACTTGCTCTGCCAGACACGATCTACGCGATGACGAACGTGACCCGTTCGATCTTCTTCGATATCGCCGGCATCGCGCAGTCGAACGTGATGGGGGAACGAGCTTCCACCCAAACTGTTCGGACACGCGGTGTGATAGTGAACGTGCCCCTTGCGGCGCTCAAGGACGACAAGTTTCTCGCCGTCGAGCTTGAGATTCCACAGGTGACCAGATGGGCGGGGCTAACCAGCATTCGCGAGGAAATCGTTCCTCCCAGCGGTAGTCGGGGGAAGCAATACAAGGCCGAAACGGTTGAGGTGGACCCTCTTGAACTGGAGATCAGACGCGGTTTCAACTTGAAGCTGGACTCGACGTGGCACGTCGACGGCCCTGACGACCGGCGATCGATCAATGCGCCGCTCGTGGTGGGGACAACAAGCCGCACACCGCGGAAGTGGCACGACCACCTTGTGCCGCTACTGGCCGTCCAAGATCTGATCAATCTCGCCCACGAAGGATTCGTGCCAGCGGAGCAAGCGCGGGTTGAATTCAAGATCGAAGACGACGGCAGCCCCCGCGACTCTGCCACACTTTGGAACTCTCGATTGATGGCGTTGCCGCGCCAAGGCGGTGTATCGAGCCCGACGTCGATGACGGAGGTCCCGTTGTTCTACCTTGGTCACATCGGCGGCGTTAAAGGGCTCCGCAACTGGATCCGTCTTGACCACGAACACGGGCGTGCGACGGGTCCAATTACGAACACATACAGGTACGGCCGCACCGGCATAGAGGTCCATCTAATCGAACTGGCTGTCGGGATGGAGTACTGGACCAACCTCCACAAAAAGCTAGGGCGAGCCTGGGCGCAACCGCGTCGGCTACGAAAGAAGACGAACGAACCGCTACCAATGTCGATCGGGCGCCACGTTGGTCCGGCTTTTTCAGACTTCGTCGGTGACCTAGACAAGCGGAGCCAACTGTTCTGGGACGCCTACACCAGCTTGAAGCACGCTCCATCATACGAATACGATCCACGGGATATCCAGGTTCTTGGCGACTCAGGCCAACTGTTACTACTGGGAGAGTTGTTGAATCGGGTCGCTGGCAACAGAACGCCAATGAAGGCGATCGCCAGCAGTCACCGGACACAGCACCTCAAGCAGAGAATTCAAAAGCTCGTTGCTGCAAGCTAGACCCGGCGTCCGACACCGAGGCGCTGCCGTCGCCATGCAGCTGACCACGAACGCCAGCTGCGCCGAAGTCCCACCGGGGACGGCAAACACCTTCCGCCGCAACACCTTCAGATGCAGCTTGCATGGAAGGCGACCAGCTACCATGACATCGACCGTCTCGGCGTCGCCAGCACCGCGGACGAACCGGTGTGTCGGCCCGTTGCCACCTCGCCTCCGGCTTGCGCAGGTCAATATCTCAGGTCGTCGTTGCCGCACCCGGTAGTGACATGTACAAATCACGGTTCAGTGAGTGTACAGTTCACGGTGTGGATGTATCCGTGACCGAGTTGCGCGCGCACCTCAGCGATTGGCTCGATCGAGCTCGGGCTGGTGGTGAGGTCGTCATCACTGACCGCGGGATTCCGGTCGCGCGACTCGCTGCGCTGGACAGCGCAGGCACCTTGGAGCGTCTCACGGCCGAAGGCGTGATCGGCAAGGCCACCGCGCAGCGGCCCGTCGCTGCGGGACGGTCCGGACCCCGACCGCGGCGGCCGGTGTCTGACCGCGTCAGCGACCAGCGGCGCTGACCGGTGCCACTCGTCTACTTCGACGCCAGCGCCTTCGTCAAACTTCTCACCACCGAGACAGGGAGCTCGCTGGCGTCCGCTCTATGGGACGGCTGCGACGCCGCATTGTCCAGCCGCCTGGCCTACCCCGAAGTCCGCGCCGCACTCGCCGCAGCAGTCCGTAATCACGACCTAACCGAATCCGAGCTCGCCGAAGCCGAGCGTGACTGGGAGGACTTCTGGGCCGCCACCCGCCCAGTCGAACTCACCGCGACGGTTGAACAGCACGCCGGCCACCTCGCCCGAGCCCATGCCTTACGCGGAGCCGACGCTGTCCATCTGGCCAGCGCGTTGGCAGTCGGCGACCCCGGCCTGATCGTCGCCGTTTGGGACCGACGCCTGCACACCGGAGCCCAAGCCGCCGGGTGTCGAGTCGCCCCCGCCCAACTCGACCCCTAGCCCGACCGCCCGACATCAGAGTGAGTCAACCCCAGCACGGACGACGATCAGGTACCGATTCGCCAGGTCTCAACCCGTGTCGCAGATGGCCAAGTCCCCCCTCGGACACCCGCTTGCTACCGTCCGACACGCCGCTTCGGCGGTGGGTAGACGGCCCTGGCGATCGTCGCCGACAGCCACCCGATCCACCATCCCCCGAAAACCAACACGAACTTTTGCCGGGTCGCGGCGTCGGCCACCGACGAAACCCCGGCCAATATGACGGACCACACCACGGCGCAACCAATGCTGTAGCCCGTGTAACTGTTGCGGAAGCGCCAACTCATCTCCGGATCCTCTCGATCGTGCAATTCCGTTCGCGCCCAATGTTATTTGACTCACAGCTGCAGCCGAGCGGCGATCGGTGCAACCGCCGCGGACCGGCCGATCGTTCTCAAATCTGGCGGCGGCACGTAGGCTTGGTAGCAGCCAGTAGCCTGGAGTGCGACCAATGAACCCACCGAGCGGCTTCTTACGGCGAACGGCGATGCGCACGTTCCGCGACCGTCGTGAAGCCGGTCGCGTGCTGGCCGAGGAATTGGCGTCCTACCGCGACAAGGAAGGTGTCCTCGTCTTCGGGCTGGCACGAGGCGGGGTCCCGATAGCCTGGGAGATCGCGGCAGCGCTGCACGCCCCGCTGGACGTGTTCCTGGTCCGCAAGCTCGGGGTGCCGCGTTGGTCGGAGCTCGCGATGGGCGCCTTGGCCAGCGGCGGCGGGGTTGTGATGAACGACAATGTGGTTTCCAGCTTGCACATCACCGACGAGCAGGTCCGCGAGGTGATCGCCAGCGAGACAGCCGAACTCAGCCGCCGCGAGCAGGCGTATCGGGGCGGGCGCCCGATGGCCGACCCGCGCGGCAAGATCGTCATCCTCGTCGACGACGGGATCGCCACCGGCGCCAGCATGCTGGCGGCCGTCCGGGCGGTGCGGTCCGCCGATCCGCAATCGATCGTCATCGCTGTCCCGGTCGGACCGCAATCGATGTGCCACGAGCTCGCCCGCGAAGCCGACGAGGTGGTGTGCGCGTCCATGCCACCCGGGTTCGAAGCCGTCGGACAGGCGTACGACGACTTTCACCAGGTCAGCGACGATGAGGTTCGCGAGCTGCTCAATACTCCGACCGGCTGAGCCGCGGGCTACTTGGCCCGGTCGTCGCCGCCATCGGCGGGCACGGCCGACTCCCCCCTCGCTTCGGTGGCGGCCTGCTCCGGCGACTCGTCCGGGACTTCCTCGGGGTAGTCGACTAGGGCGTCCTTGTCGTCACCGGCTTCTATTTCGTGATCTTCGCCGCCCGCGTCGCGTCGCTGGCGTTCCCGCAATGCGTCGATGATCAGTAGCACGACGCCCAGGACGCTGGCGCCGATGCACACCCATGCCACCAGCTCGTTGCTCGTGACAACCGCGAACACCAACGCGACGAGCCCGATCAGGGCTAGTACCAGCGCAATGATCAGCATCGGTCATCCTCCAGCCAGCGAGCGGGACTGCGACGCCCGGTGCGGCTTGAGGATGCCCACCGGGCTCGGCACGGTTCGAGGCTAGTTATTACCCCGATTGAATTGGTCGAACCCACCGGCTTCGGCGCTGGAGTCGACGGGCGCCGCCGACCCGCGCTGGCCGAGCTCTTCGAGCTGAGATTCCAGGTAGGTCTTGAGTCGGGTGCGGTACTCGCGTTCGAAGGTACGCAGCTGCTCGAGGCGGCCTTCCAGCACGGTGCGCTGCTGGTTAATGGTTCCCATGATCTCGGAGTGCTTGCGCTCCGCGTCGGCCTGCAGGGCGTCGGCCTTCTCCTGGGCCTGGCGCAGCTGAGTCTCGGAACGCGACTGGGCATCGGCCAGCATCGCGTCGGCCCGTTGCCGGGCCTCGGTGACGGTGGTCTCGGCGGTCTGACGGGCCTCGGTGAGGATTTGGTCGGCGTTGGCGCGGGCGTCGGCCATCATCTTCTCCGATTCGGCCTTCGCGGTGCCGGTCAGCCGGTCGGCGGTGTCCTGAGCCAGGGTCAGCACCCGGGCGGCCCTCATGGCCAGTTCCTCGTTGGTTCCCGCGGCAACCGGTGCCGCTACCGGCGCCGGCGCCGGCTTGACCGGCTCGGGTTCGGGTTCGGGCTCGAAGGTACGAATCGCCTGGGTGGGCGCAGCGGCGCCGCCGCCCAGCTCGCGGTCCAGCTCCTCGATCCGTTGACGCAGATCGGAGTTCTCTTCGATGAGCCGCGTCAGCTCGTTTTCCACGAGGTCGAGAAAGGCGTCGACCTCGTCTTCGTTGTAACCGCGCTTGCCGATCGGCGGCTTACTGAACGCCACATTGTGGACGTCGGCTGGTGTAAGCGGCATTGTTGTCCCCTCAAGTTCTTGTCAAACGATCTGGAAAGTGTAGAACGGAGTGGTTGCCGTCGTGCAACTGGCGTCCATCCTGTCACATCAGACCCGGCGGTTGCCGATTAGCCCAATAAATAAGAACCAATTTCACACACTAAGAGCAATAAAATCCAAACCCGTAAAGTTTGGAAATCGCGGGCACCAAACCGACGCTAAAACGTGGCCGAACTGTCTCCCGGCTTCGGCCGCGGCGAGCATGGCTCACGCCGCGGCGCTGAACGCCAGTTGCATGCCGATGAACGCGACCAGCAGCAGCACCATGATCGACAGGTCGAAGCGGACCGCACCGATGGTGAGCTGCGGGATCAGCCGGCGCAGCAGCTTCACCGGCGGATCGGTGATCGACATGATGATTTCCAGGATCACAACGGTGATGCCGGTCGGACGCCAGTCACGGCTGAACGAGCGGATGAACTCGACGACGACCCGGGCGATGAGCAGCAGCCAGAAGATGAACAGCGCAAACCCAAGGATCTGAAAGAACAGCACCAACTCCGAAGCCCGACCTTACCGATGAGGTGACCGATGATGTCAGTCGCCGCTCGTCAGAGCGGCAAGCGCCAGCGTACCGACTCTCGGGTGCGGGCACACACCTCGCGTGGGCCTCGCGGCTATTGGTAAGCGTAGAAGCCGGTTTCGGCGATCCGGCGGCGCTCCTCCGGTGACACGTCGACGTCGGCGGGCGACAGCAGGAACACCTTGGTCGCGACCTTGTCGAACGAGCCGCGCAACGCGAACGCCAAGCCGGCCGCGAAGTCGACCAGCCGCTTCGCGTCGGCGTTGTCCATTGACACCAGGTCCATGATGACCGGGGTGCCGTCCCGGAAGCGCTCGCCGATTGTGCGTGCCTCGCTGTAGTCCTTGGGCCGCAGCGTGGTGATCTTCGACAGCGGGTGGCCTTCCTCGAACATCATCGCCATGCGGCGTGGATCCATGGCCAGCGCGCCTCGGGTGGAGCTGCGCAACCACGACCCTAACCGCGGGCGACCCATGTCGGGCCGGTCGTACTCGCGGGGACGGACGGAACCGTAACGGGACTCCTCCCCGTAGCCGCCGCGGTAGCTGCTGGACGGCGGGTAGTCGGCGGGCTCGCCGCGCGGGTCGTCGTAGTCGCGGTCTTCATAGCGGCCGTACCCGTCGTCGAACCGGGGGCGCGGGAAACCGCGGGAGGGGGCGCGGTCGTCGTAGTACTCGTCGTCGTAGTCCTCCATGGGAGCCATACCGAAGTAGGCCTTGACCTTGTGCAGTGTGCTCATTGCGTAACCCCTTCTAGCCCCTGGGAGTTGTGGTGTCTGTGATGAAGGTGTGACTACAGTGACTACTCACGGAGACGGTAGCCGCCGAGGACCCAATAGCGCGGTACCGACACGCACACATGTCGAACCATGTTTGACGGCGATTTCGAAATCGCTGGACATGCCGGCGGACAGACCCACCGCCTTCGGGTGCGATGCGAGCACCCGGCGGTGCTCCGATTGCAGCCGGTCAAAGGCCTCGTCGGGATCCCAGTCCAGCGGCGGGATGCACATCAGCCCGGCAAGCTCCAGGCTTTTCGACTCCTCGACCTGCGCGCAGACCTGCTCGACCGCACCGGCCGCGGTGATGTCGACGCCGCCGCGAGACACGTCGCCATCGAGGCTGACCTCGACGTAAACCCGCAGCGGGTGCTGCCGACGGCCCTCGGCCAGGGCCGCCGATACGGCCCGACCGAGGGCGGTCACCAGCCGCGAGCTGTCGATCGAGTGCGCGGTGTGCGCCCAATTGGCCAGCGAGCGCGCTTTATTCCGCTGGATCCGGCCCACCATGTGCCAGTGCATATCTCGCAAGTCATCCCGCCACGAGGCCGGCGACGAACTACTAACCAACCGAGCGACTTCCGCTACCTTCGCCGAAGCTTCCTGATCCCGAGATTCGCCAACGGCCCGACAACCCAATCGAGACAAAATCGCAACATCGGTTGCTGGAAAGAATTTGGTAATGGGTAGCAGTTCAATTTCCCCGACATTGCGGCCCGCCGCTTCCGCGGCCGCCGCAAGTCGCGATCGCACACCGGCCAACGCATGTGTCAATTCCGATTCGCGGTTGCCATGGTTTTCGCGGGCCGGCATGTCCACCGCCATGGCGGTCATTCCATCCAGACCAGCGACGCCAGCCGCCCGGTCGGCGCATTCCGGCGATGACTGAACAAAGTCGAGTCGGCCACCGTGCACCGCGGATCGATGTCGATCGCCGTGACACCCAAATCCCGCAGCTGGCAAGCGATTCCGGCCCGAAGGTCGAGCCCGGGCGTGCCCGCCGCCGTGATGGTGCGGCTGCCCGGCAACACCGCCTCGACCTCGTCAGCCATCGCCGCGGGCACCTCGTAGTTGCGACCGCTGACCGCAGGGCCGAGCAGCACCGAGATATCGGCGGGCTGCGCGCCCAGGGCCAGCATCGCCTCCACCGCGCGAGCCACCACCCCCCGCTGCGCACCGACACGACCGGCGTGCGCGGCCGCGACCACGCCGGCGCGCGCGTCGGCCATCAACACCGGCACGCAGTCGGCGGTCACCACCGCCAGCGCGAGTCGGGGTGTGCTGGTCACCAACGCGTCGGTGTGCTCGACCGGGGTATCCCGCGCCTCGCCGACAACCTCGACCCGATTCCCGTGGACCTGGTTCATCCACACCACCCGGCCGGAGCCGAGGCCGATGGCGGCGCCCAGCCGGGCCCGGTTCGCGGCCACCGCCGCCGGATCGTCACCGACGTGGTCGCCCAGGTTGAAGGTGTCGAACGGTGGCGCCGAAACACCGCCCGCGCGGGTGGTTGTCACCCGCCGGATGCGAACGCTCACGTGACCAGTATCCGCAGAACCGCAGTCGGCCCGCCCGCACCGGCCCGGCCGACTGCGGGGCCGGGATTCCAATGTCACCGAGACGGCCTCAGCGGCGCATGAACGGCGGCACGTCGACGTCGTCGTCGTCGCCGCCAATGCTCAGCGTCGAGCCGTTGGTGTGCACCGGCACGCTGACGGCGTCGACAGGCTCGAACAGCGTCGAGGTGAGCTTGCCCGCCCTCGCCGACTCGATCCGGTGCGCGCCCGTCTTTTCCCCGGCAGTCCCGCCCACGACGGGCTTGCGGCCCGGGCCGGCGTCGAAGCCGGCCGCGATGACCGTGACGCGCACCTCGTCGCCCAGCGAGTCGTCGATCACGGTGCCGAAAATGATGTTGGCGTCCTGGTGGGCGGCGTCCTGCACCAGCGATGCCGCCTCGTTGATCTCGAACAGGCCCAAATCGCTGCCACCGGCGATCGACATCAGCACGCCCTGGGCGCCCTCCATCGAGGCTTCAAGCAGCGGCGAGTTGATGGCGATCTCGGCGGCCTTGAGGGCGCGGCCTTCGCCGCGGGCCGAGCCGATGCCCATGAGCGCGGTGCCCGCGCCCGACATGATGCCCTTGACGTCGGCGAAGTCGACGTTGATCAGCCCCGGCGTGGTGATCAGGTCGGTGATGCCCTGCACGCCGTTGAGCAGCACCTCGTCGGCGCTGCGGAAGGCATCCATCAGTGAGACCGCGGCATCGCCCATCTGCAGCAATCGGTCGTTCGGGATCACGATGAGGGTGTCGCAGCTCTCCCGCAGCGCGGCAATGCCGGCTTCGGCCTGGTTACCGCGCCGTTTGCCCTCGAACG